>BFBZ01000024.1_pt35 | contig 209407 bp, 163 predicted proteins | sample 1888401 | NCBI WGS metagenome assembly BFBZ01 (sample SAMD00112614, study PRJDB3348) | symbiont metagenome | host: Chara braunii
AGCCGACCGATCAGTCTCGATCATCTGGATCGTACGACATCGATACGAGCGGCACGGAGTTCGCCCGTTCAAGGGCGGCAGGGCGGACACAACGAGAAACGACGAATGCGATCATCGAGCTCGGGAGGAGCGACGCATGCCGAAGCTGCAGCGGCGGGACTATTACGACACAGCCCGCGACATGAACTGGGCCTTCTCCTATGTCAGCGAGGACGAGGTCTTCCCCGAGGAGCTTTCAAAGAGCTTCGGCATCCACGGCGAAGAATGGTGGGGCTGGGATGAGCCCTACAAGCTGACCTATCGCGAATACGTCCACAACCAGGCCGGCAAGGACGACGGCATCTACTCGATCCGCTCGACGATCGCGCGCTCCAACCTGTATGACAATCTCGATGCCGGCTGGAAATCGGCGATCAAGGCGCATTATGGCGCGATCCCGGTTCCGGAATATTTCGCCTCGATCGGCGAGGCACGCATGGCACGGTTCGGCCGCGCCGCCGCGTGGCGCAACATGGCCGCATTTGGCACGCTGGACGAATGCCGCCACGGCCAGGCGCAGATCTACTTCCCCTATTGCCTGCTCGGAAAGGACCCGCAATTCGACTGGGCCCACAAGGCGATGCACACCAACGAATGGGGTGTGATCGCGGCGCGCAGCCTGTTCGACGACATGTTCACCGCCAATGATGCCGTATCGACGGCGATCCAGCTCACCTTCACGTTCGAGACCGGCTTCACCAATCTGCAGTTCCTCGGCATGGCGTCCGACGCGCTGCATGTCGGCGATATCGAGTTCGGCGCGCTGATCTCCTCGATCCAGACCGACGAGGCGCGGCATTCGCAGCAGGGCGAGCCGACGCTGAAGATCATGATCAACAACGGCAAGAAGGCGGAGGCGCAGAAGCTGGTCGACCAGATGTTCTGGCGCTCCTGGAAGCTGTTCGCGCTGCTGACCGGCATCTCCATGGATTACTACACGCCGCTGGAAAGCCGGACGATGTCGTTCAAGGAGTTCATGCAGGACTGGATCTGCCGCCAGTTCATGGACCAGTTCAAGGATCTCGGCATGAACGTGCCTTGGTACTGGGAAAAGCACTTCCTGCCCGAGCTCGACTGGGTTCATCACGCCTATCACATGGGCGTGTGGTTCTGGCGGCCGACGGTGTGGTGGAATCCCGACGCGGGCGTGTCCGCCGCCGAGCGCGACTGGCTCGAGCAGAAATATCCCGGCTGGAACGACCGGTTCGGCAAGCTSTGGGACGTGATCGGCAACAACGTCCGCACAGGTCAGATCGAAAAGACCTATCCGGCGACGCTGCCGATCGTCTGCAACTGCTGTCACATCCCGATCTGCAGCCCGAGCATCGGGCAGGCGCCGCGGATCACCACACACAACGGGCGCAAGCTGAACTTCTGCTGCGAAGTCTGCGAATGGGTATGGAAGAGCCAGCCTGAACGCTACGAGACCCATCTCTCGGTCRTCGACCGCTTCCTGGCCGGCCACATCCAGCCGCCGACGCTGGAAGGCGCGCTGCAATACATGGGCATCACGCCCGACGTGGCCGGCAACGACGCTCAAGGATACGCCTGGGATGGCGCATCGCGGCTCGCGGCCGAGTGATCCGGCCTCAGCGGCAGCGACCAGTACGAATTGAGAGGCGCCGCTCACGAGCGGCTCGCCCAACCCGGCACACAACAACAAACATGGGAGGCAAGCGTGGCTCTGTTCCCGCTCCAAGCCAATTTTCGTGGCGATTTCGTCGTCCTGCTGGTCCCCGTCGACGACGGCGACACCATGAGCGTCGTGGCCGACAAGGTCGCCCAGCATGCGGTCGGACTGCGCGTCGCCGAGAAGAACGCGTCGAAATGCGTCTACCACAACGGCAAGGAGCTGCCTTCCGCGATCACGGTGGCGCAGTCCGGCATCCAGCCGATGGATTGGATCGAGGTGGCCTATGTCTGACCATGCCGACGTGACATGGGTGCAGGTCGCAACCTTGGACGATCTTTGGGAAGGCGATTTCATCGGCGTCGAGGTCGACGGCGAGGAAGTGATCGTGATGCATCTGCCCGGCGGCGAATTGCGCTGCTTCCAGGGCATGTGTCCGCATCAGGAAATCCTGCTGGCCGACGGCAAGGTCGATTTCGAAGCAGGCACCATCACCTGCTCGGCCCACGARTGGGAGTTCAGCATGGATGACGGCCGCGGACTCAACCCGCGGGATTGCCGCCTCTTTCGCTACGCCGTGAAGAAGGACGGTGAAGCCATTCTGGTCGGCGTGCCCAACGACGGACGGCTGCGCCGCCTGCGCCATAAGACCGAGCAGGACGCATAGGACAAMCCCATGACCACGACAGCAACACCGAAACTGGTCGGGCCCGTCATCCGGGGCGTCGACGAAGACATTATCGACGCTGTGATCGCGGCGAGCGAGCAGGACAACCCSGATGTCGAGATCGTCRTCGAGGACCGCGGCGGCTACGTCCGCATCCAGGCGGACCGAAACTTCCGCCTGACGCAGAAGAGCATGCAGGCGGCGCTGGGGCGACCGTTCCGGCTGGCCGAGATCGAGCCCAGCCTGGTGTCGTTCGGCGGTCGGCTCGAATCGATGGACGACGAGTGGGTCTGGWCCATCCACACTTAGAAAATCCAGGGAGGACACGTTCATGACCGCAATGACCGCGAAGCCGGCTGCGCGCAAGCAGAAGAAGACCTGGAGCCTGTGGACCGAACGCCGGCTRCCCTCGGAGTACGAGGCCGTCACGTACAAGTTCCACAGTCATTTCCGGCGSGCGCCGGCACCGTTCGAGCTATCCGAGAACTGGTCGATCAACCAGTTCTATCTCAGGCATCGCGAAGGCTCGAAACTGATGYTGGACGATTGGGAGGGTTATCGCGATCCCCTGACCTACACCTATCGCCGTTATATTGGCGACCAGAAGGATCGTGAGGTCTACTGCGACAATCTGATCGATGAGTTCGAGCGCCAGGACAGCTACCGCAAGCTTCCTGCGGCGTGGCTCGACTTTCTCGGCCAGACCTATCTGCCGGTCCGGTTTCCCGGCCATGCGATGCAGATGAGCGCGGCCTATGTCGCGCAGATGGCGCCCTCGGCCTTCGTCACCAACACCTTCTACTTCCAGATGGGCAATGAAATGCGCCGCGTGCAGCGCCAGGCCTACCTCGCCAAGGCGCTCGCGCTCGACACCGGACGCCCGGAGCTCGCCGATAGCGGCATCGCCCGGACGATCTGGACACAGGGGCCGGAGTGGCAGGGCCTGCGCGAGCTGATCGAGAAGCAGCTGATCACCTACGATTGGGGCGAAGCCTTCGTCTCCCGCAATCTCGTGCTGCGACCGATCTTCGACCACATCTTCAATCGCGAGATTGCCGATCTGGCGCGGGCAAATGACGATGACCTGCTGGCGCTGCTGCAMGACGACTTCCGCAACTACGACGAAGCCTATGCAGTCGAGACCACCAAGGCGCTGGTACGCTATGCGACTGGCAAGATGCCCGCACATGCCGTTCTGCTGCAAGAATGGGTCGCGAAGTGGATACCACTCGGCGAGCGCGCCGCGCGCAGCCTGAGCGAGGCACTTTCGGCMGCGCCCGGCGCCGACAGCGCACGGACCATCCTCGACCGGACCATGACCGCCCAGGCGAGGCTGATCGCCGATTGCGGCCTGTAGTTTGGCAGCGCCGCTCGGCATGTTGCACCGACCGCCCAGGCCGGAAGGATGGCGTTGATGACACGGCAACTCCGCATCGAGCCCGACGGTATCGCGATCGACATGGCCGACCATGAAACGATCCTTCAGGCGGCGCGYCGCGCGGGCGTCGCACTCCCCTATGAATGCGGCTGGGGGAGCTGCGGCACCTGCAAGGTGACGCTCGTCGCCGGTCAGGTCGATCTGATCTTTCCAGGTGCACCGGCCGTCAATCCGCGCGACGCACGACGCAACCGCATCCTGGCGTGTCAATCCCGCGCGACGTCGGAGGTCACCATCGCCCGCGGTCCCGGCGCCTGGTCCATGCCGGCRCCCGGYTGCGTCGAGCGACAGGCCATCCTGCGCGACGTTGTCGATCTCGCGCCGGAGGTTCGGCAGTTCAGCTTCGAAACGGCTGAGCCGATCGATTTCCGGCCGGGTCAGTATGCGATTCTGCATCTCGGGGCGGACCTGCGGCGCTGCTATTCGATGAGCAATCTGCCGGGCGGCAACCTCCTGCAGTTCATCGCCAGACGCTACGACGGCGGCACGGGCAGCAACGCACTCGCGGCGTTGGCTCCTGGCGCCGTGATCACGATCGAGGCCCCTTTCGGCACCTGTACATTGCGGCGTCGRCCGGGTCGCAAGGTGTTCGTGGCGGGAGGCACGGGCATCGCGCCGATCCTGGCCATGATGCGTGAGGCGGCGGAGGCGCGCCTCGATTTCGGCTCGCCCGTGGACRTCATCTACGGCGCGCGCGGGCCGGCGGATCTTGCCGCCCACGACGTGCTGCGAGCGGTCATCGCACGGATCGCTCAGGCGCGCTATCTGCCCGTGGTCGAGAACGCCCCATCCGGCTGGCCGCACGCAGCCGGCTTCGTCACTGATGCGATCAAGGCCACGATCCCCGATCCGGCCGCCGCCGAGTTCTACGTGGCTGGGCCGCCGATCATGGTCGACGCGGTCAAGTCGCTGCTGCGCAGTGCCGATGTTCCGATCACGCAGGTTCACTATGACAGCTTCGGCTAGGACAGGCTGGCGCGGCGCGCTACCCATCTGGGCGATGGCGCCGGGCCTGCGCCGCCTCGCCGCGCGTCCCGGCGATGCGCCTCGGCTGGCACCGGCATGGCCCTGCGTCCAGCTCGACGACACCTCGCCCGTCGGCTACGCAGCGCAGCTCGCCTCATGCGCATGTGCGCTGGCCGGCGTCGCCGAGGTGGCAGCGCCGCTCAACGCGGCAGGGCGCGCTTTCGCGCTCGATGACAGCCATGCCATGGGCCAGCCGGAAGCCTTCATCGTCCCGCCGGTGTGGCTCATCGTCCGCCCCGATGGCTCGCTGCACCTGACGCTGCGGCCGGAATGGGGGCAGAAGATTGTGGCCAAGGGCTGGGGCACGGTGCATCCCTTCGCACGCTACATGGCCGGTGCCGTGCCGCCGCAGAGCCTCGTCATCTACGCGCCGCGCGACGACGGTGAGATGGCGGTTGCGGCACGCATCATCGTTGCTGCGCATTGCTACGCAACCGGCCGCATCGGCGAGGTCGCGTTGCCCGACAGCCGCTGGTAAGCGATGACGGAGCTCTCGGCCATGATCGATGAAGGCGGCGCCAGGCGGTTTCGCATCCGGCTGGAACGCCCGGACGGCACGTTCACATTCGACGCCGCATCCGACGAATATCTGCTCTACAGCATGATCGACGCCGGTATCGAGAGCCCCTACATCTGCGAACAGGGCTGGTGCCTCGCATGCGCCGCGCGCCTGGTGTCGGGCAAGGTCGACCGCTCGGATGCGCTGACGGTCTACGCCGAGGACGCCGAAGCCGGCTTCCTGCTGCTTTGCTCGACCAAGCCATGCTCGGATCTGATCCTCACGCTTGACGAACGTCAAACCCGTCGGGACATGGTGCAGCACCGGATCGAGCATAACCAGCTCGCGCGCGCTTATCCGCCAGGGGCGCGCCTCCGCTTCCGCCGGGGACGAGCCACGCCGCGAATGAGCTCCGGTGACTAGCCAACACACGCAACCATCCATTCGCACGGCAGGATGCTGCGAGGTGAACTGCGTGGCTACCGGGCTGATGAACCGATCCGCTCACGCGCCGCGCAAGGCGGCCGCGAGCGTCGCAGCAGAGAACGGCGCGACTGAAGCCGAGCGGGACGCGATCTTCGGATGGACCGAGCGTCGGATCCCGAGCCATTGCACGAGGAAGGCCAATCGCAAGAAGCTTGCGTATGGCGGCGTTGCAGAGCTCGAACGAACCGGCTCCACGAACGCATAAAACGAGCGTCTATCCCCTCACCAATAAACTGGGCGAGGGAGATCGAGCAAAAAGCTCAATCAAATCAGACGGTGGTCTGAAGAGTGGTGGGCACGACAGGGATCGAACCTGTGACCCCTACCATGTCAAGGTAGTCCGGAACACGAATTCTCGCGCAAAATCAAAGCGAAAAGGCCAGTAGATCTGCAAACAGAGTAAGAACAAGATCGGAACGAAACGCCATTTGCTGTTGACGTGCTGTTGACGGGCAGCCGCTGTCGAAGTTGGCTTCTACGTCAATTTCACCGGCGGCGTGGCCATGATCCTTATGGCCGCGGGGCCTTCGCGTGAAGATTCAACCCGAGTAGGCCGTGCAGCCGCCCACTATCGTGAGCTGCGGATGTTGCAGCGGACCTGAATCTCGAGGAGCTCCGCCGAGCTCCTTCTGACGCGCATGCGGCCGAAGGTTAAGACTGTGCCCCGAGCGGGAGAGCTTCCGAATGATGGCCAGAGCGCAGACCACACATCAACGCGAACCGGCCGGACCAGCAGAGAGCGACCATTTCCCAAATGAACAATCGGAGCCGGCCGCATGATCTTGCTTCCGCACCCATGTTTGTGGCTCGAGCGAACCTCCGAATGGCGGAATCAAAATCCGCCCGATTATCCAATGATTCCAACGCGTATTTGGAAAAAAGCGCAGAATTGCGCCCTAACAGTATCAATAGCTTGGCGATTGTTTCCAAATGAATGTGGAGCCTGCGACTCGGAATCGGTCCTCGAAATTCTAGTCGCGACCTCCGCACCCCAGGCCATGAGCTGAGCTCGAATTTCCAGCAGGTACATCGCGACACTGGGGCCCTCCAAGTAAAGGCCCATTTCGTCCCGAGGATTCTCCGGCAGACCAGATTGGGAGGCCCAATACTGCTCACGATGGCATGATCGTTGTCCCGCGTATCGATCGGCGTTCGTGGCACCTGCCAGATCGAGCGTCTTTAAGATGCTGAAAAGCGCCTTTGCGGAGGTGTCGTCGTCAACACTTTCCGAAAACCCGCGAGCTGCCGGATGCGCGCTTACAGTTCAGCGACCGACTATGATCAAATCGACATACCAAGCATTATAACTGTCAGCATCGCAAAAATACACGTCCAATACCTGACGCAGACGAAACAGAATGTGGCGTGCGGTTGGGCGCCAACCGATGGCCCTCCGTGAGAGCTAGTCGACGCCTTCCTCCCTTCGGCTTCATGATGAGGCGATCTAGGGATAAGATGCGATGGCATTGCAATGCCGAAAGGGTAACAGCGAAGTTGATGATGCGGTTATCATCAGTAAGCTGGAACACGGGCATGATCCAAAGGATAGTTTGGGCTATGCCTGCAACGCTCGCCGCGACGAAAATGACCGAACGTTCAAATTTGGGGCTCGCGACTGGAGCGGTTCAACGAGGCGTTCCGCGCTAGGGCCGCAGATTCGGTAGCTCCGGAAAATCGTGGAACTTCCACGTTCCGCCAGTGCGGCGTGGGTCCGAATGCGAGTCAGTCGCAAATTCGTGACCAGCGTGTGCCGCGCAGATGTCAGCTTGGCGACAGCTTTTCATTCTAGGTTGCGTTCCATTGGAAGAACGCGATGGCGCGTCAATGGGCCTGATTCGGCAATCGACAGGCATTTTGTTCAACCCGAATTTGGAGGTCGCTTTATGTCGCATGAAACTTCCGACAGGATTGCTGTTTTTATTGACGGACCCAACTTCTACGCGGCCGTCAAGGCACTCGGTATCGACGTCGACTACAAGCGCCTGCTCAAGGAGTTCCAGAGCCGCGGAATGTTGTTGCGCGCGTTCTATTACACCGCGATGATGGAAGATCAGGAATACTCGTCGATTCGTCCCCTGATCGACTGGCTCGATTACAATGGCTACACCGTCGTCACCAAAGCGGCCAAGGAATTCATAGACGCCGGCGGCCGCCGCAAGGTCAAAGGCAACATGGGCATCGAGCTCACCGTCAACGCAATGGAGCTCGCCGAGCACATCGATCAGATGGTTCTCCTTTCCGGTGACGGCGATTTCCGTTCGCTGGTCGAAGCGGTTCAACGCCGCGGCGTCCGGGTTACCGTCGTCTCCACAATTTCGAGTCAGTCTCCGATGGTTGCCGACGAGTTGCGGCGCCAGGCCGATGCCTTCACCGACCTTGTGGAAATTCGGCCCAAGATCGAACGCGATTCGTCCGTCCGTCGGGCTCCGTGTGAGCCGGCGCATATGGCGCGGTCCCTGCAGAACAAGTAAGCGTATGAACGACGCTCCTCGTGCTCCGCGACGCCGCGTATTCAAGGCTGGCTTGATAACGTTCAATGGCGGAACAATTGACTGTACCGTCCGCAACATTGCAGAGGCCGGAGCCGCTCTCGAGATTGTTGGTTCGCTCCATATTCCCGAACGCTTTACGTTGGTTGTTCAGACTGATCGGCTGAAGCGGCCACCCACGTCGTCTGGCGCAGAGAAAAGCGGATCGGCGTTGCGTTTGATTGATGTCTCTCAAGGTCACGTGTGGGTAAATTACTCGTCTCTTATGCAAGTGACTATTTATAGCAGATGGAGATTTGGGGCATGGGCCTCGGGCCCTATTCCGCGTGCGGTCGTGTCGCGCTAGTCTGAGTTTGAGTTGCCGATGCGAGTTCGGCCAGCTTGGGTGGCAAATCGTTTCGGCCGGAGAGTGAGCTATTCGCGTTCTGCTTGTCGAGGATGACCGAGATATCGGCGGTCGTCTCAAAGAAGCGCTCGGCGGTTTCGGCTTCGTTGTCGAGCAGTGCCATCGACTGCGGCGCCGAAGCAACCACAGCGGGAATGTCAGATATTTTGTGTAAGAGGCCTCTGTGAAGGTTGAATTGCAGTCGTTTCTTGTATCAGCCGGACATTGCCATCGATCCCATGGTGGCTAACTGTGGCCGGGCAGCAAGCTCTGTCAAGGCCGCAGCCGCCGCAGGCGGGGGCCGCAGGCCCGCCTTTACAGAGCTTGCTGATCGGCCAAACTCGGGCCGCCGGATCAGACGGCTGATCGACACGTTGGTCATCGCGCCGACCCCGGAAAACGCGAGCCGAACTGAATGGCGAACTGGCCCATGGCGGCAGTCCATTCGACGCCTCGCCGCCACCTCAATCCGGCGTTCTTGATGGCGAGATAAAGCAGCTTCAACGCCGCGTCGTCGTTTGGAAAGCTGCCGCGGGTCTTGATGATCTTGCGCAGGCTGCGGTGCAGCGCCTCGACCGCGTTGGTGGTGTAGATCATCTTGCGGACGCCGGGAGCGAACGCGAAGAACGGCACGACCTGTTCCCAGGCGCGGCGCCAGGCCTGGCCGATCGCCGGATAGCGCTTGCCCCATTCGTCCTCGAACTCCTCGAGCCGGACCAGCGCCATGTCGGCATTCTCGGCCCGGTAGATCGCCTTGATGGCAGGCAGGATCGCCTTGCGATCCTTCCAGGCTACAAACGCCAGGCTGTTGCGGATCAGGTGCACGATGCAGGTCTGCACCACGGTCTGCGGATAGACCGAGGCGATCGCCTCGGGAAAGCCCTTGAGCCCATCGACCACCGCGATCAGGATATCGTTGAGGCCACGCGTCTTCAGGTCGTTGACGACCTTGAGCCAGAACTTGGCGCCTTCGGTCTGCTCGATCCACAGGCCCAGAACCTCCTTCTCGCCATCCGGATTGAGCGCCAGCGCGACATAGACGGCCTTGTTCTTGACCATGCCTTCATCGCGAATCTTGACCCGCAGCGCGTCGAAAAACACCACCGGATAGACCGGGTCGAGCGGGCGGCTTTGCCATTCCCGGACTTCGTCGAGAACCGCGTCGGTCACCCGGCTGATCAAATCCGGCGAGACCTCGGCCCCATAAAGTTCGGATAAATGCCCCTGGATCTCGCGCACCGTCATGCCGCGCGCGTAAAGGCTCAGAATTTTGTCGTCGAAGCCGTCAAAACGAGTCTGGCCCTTGGCAATCAATAGCGGCTCGAAGCTGCCGGCCCGGTCACGGGGCACGGCAATGTCGATCTCGCCGTCCTCTGTCAGGATCGTCTTCGCGCTGGTCCCGTTACGGCTGTTGCCGCTGCCGCGCCCGGCCGGGTCCCCCTTCTCGTAGCCAAGATGATCGCTCAGCTCCGCGCCAAGCGCCCGCTCAATCAGCGCCTTCTTCAGCTGCTTGAAAAGCCCATCCGCACCTGTGAGATCCTCGGGCTTCTCATAGTTAGCAAGCAGTTGATCCAGTAGTTCGGGTGTAATCGTCGAGTCGGTCGTCATGTGAGTCTCCTCGGTAGGGTAAACTCACAGAAACCTGCTTACACATTCTCTCTGACACCCTCACCACAGCCGCCATCATCGAGCGTCTCACAGAGCCCGCAATCGCAGGCACCCTCCCCGGCACCAACGGCGCCGCCTGAACCGCCGCCTACGCAAAAACTACCGGTGCCTGCAGCGCCGCAACCGACGACGCCAACACCACCTCCTCCCACAGCGCGACCGGCGACGACTCCTCCTGCTGCACAACCGTCACCGCCACCTCCTGCTGTGCAACCGGCGCCACCGCCGCCACCACCTCCTCCTGCTGCTGCGCGACCGGCACCGCCGTCACCACCTCCGCCGCCACCTCCTGCTGCGCGACCGGCACCACCACCACCACCTCCGCCGCCGCCACCTCCTGTTGCGCGACCGGCACCACCTCCGCCTCCGGCCGCGCCACCTCCTGCTGCGCGACCGGCACCTCCACCTCCGCCGCCGCCACCTCCGGCTGCGCGACAGGCGCCTCCGCCGCCTCCTCCGGGCGCCGCAAAGCCGCCCGAGAAAGGATGCGTGCTGCCTAGCGGCCAGCCATGTCCAGCGAGATAAATTGTGCCGCGGGAGCGATCGCTCTTGAAACGCTGATCCGAACGTGAGTCGCGAACTGCAGCATTGCAGGTCGCGACCTCATTGAGCTGCTACGGGGAGCATTCGCCGAAAAGTGTACCCGTGCTCTGAGAGGAGCGGCTCGAACAGTAACGTAGAGCGCGGCAGCAACTGCATTCACGCTGTCGCGATCCGCTGAGTCCAATTTCTCGGTCAGGACGGAAAAGGGCTGGCCATTTGGCCGGCTTGTCGTTTTGGCGACATTGGCTTGCAGTCTAACTCGGACATTGCGAGCAGTTCGTCCGGCTAGACTAAGGCGGAGCCTCGACGCTGGATCGTCGACCGCACTGGCACACGTTTTTTCCGCCGCAACCGGGCGCCGCACCAAAGGCTTCGAGGCGGCATCCATCCCAGCGCGTTCCTGATCGTCGGCGAGCGCCTGTTCTCTCGCACGATTGCCCAACACCAATCTCTGGGTCGGGCTCTCGCCAGCTTGATGGCTGGAGATTCCGGATAGCCGCAGATCCTATCATCCGGCTGCACAGCGATGAACGTAAACTAAATTTGCCGTTCCGCAGTCATTCAGATCAAGGCTCCTAGGGTTTGGATGCTTGGTCCCATGAGGAATTCTTCGTGGGCGAGATCTGGAGATGACAATGAAAGTTAAGCTACTTGCTGTCGCAGCCCTAGTTGCATCGTTCGCTGCTCCCGCCGTCGCAGCCGATGCGTTCCATGTCGTGCAGGACGCCAAGACCAAGAAATGCTCCGTCGTCGACAAGAAGCCGACGGATTCGTCGGTTACCGACGTGACCCCGGCCGGCCCTGTCTACAAGACCAAGGCCGAAGCAGAAGCTGGGATGAAGACCATCAAGGTCTGTTCTTCGCAGTAAAAGCAATCGCCTGGAAGGAAAACACGCCGGTCCCCATCGTCGTATTGGTGCGGCATGTACCTGATGGGCCACCCACACCGACATTTGGAAGTCCGCCAATCTTGGCGGGCTTCTTGTCAGCCTTGACCGGCAGCGTTAGGTTCAAGAGTCCCGCACCGACGACCGAAAGCGCGTTGTCGCGTCAGTCAAGCGGTTCCGCCTCCAAAACATGTTGGAACCACCACAGCCCTATACTGGTTGAGCCAGTTTTCGCACCGAACCAATTTTCTTTCCTATGTATTCGAAAGTGCGCTCGACCGCGCCTCCTAGTCATTGCAATCTGCGAGGTAGCTCCTTGCAAGAAGGTAGCGGCTACCGGATAAGGCGAAATCTTGATGCAAACAACCAAGCCTGCTCCGATAGATTTCGCGGGCGCTATCGCAGTAAAAGTGCTCGAAATGCAATCTTACTAGCTTCGAATTGTTGAAGTAGGTAACAAAATAGCGCGCTGCCTTTGGCACATCACGACACCTCCGAATTACAGAATTTCGTATTTCGGTTGGCAGGCGATCAATGCGTTCAAAATTCCAAGGCTCGTCGCGTGCAGCTACTGCGCTCCTTGCATCGGCCGGATTTGTGACACACATCAACGCTAAGCTAAAGCAAAGCAACGTGATCTTAGCGATCATCGGTGGTGAGCCTCGCCAATGCATCTTTCGCAGTCTGCTTGAGCCCGCTGCCAAGTTTCGTTTCGCAAGAGTCGGGGCCTGCAATTTTGGTTAGGCCATCGACAACCATCGGGTTGCTGCTCGCACTAATGCTCAAGTACATGCTACGATCAGCTCCTCCGATCTGCAAGCGGTCCGGCGTGAAGAGCACGCCGGACCGCTTTTCTTCCCGCTTGCGGGGCTGCCAGCGAGAATTGAATATTCTCCCTAGAGTTCTCTTGTAGCACGCCGAAGCTGACAACGCCCTGACAGCAAGTCGATACGCCGGTCGAGCCTGCGCGTGCTGCAATTGTAGTGGCCATACGACGGCTTTATGCCGAGCATTCAATCATAGCCACCAATGTTGCCAGAGAGGGGTTGATCACTGCTGTCGATCCCGCAGATCCTGACGAGACGGTTTGTCGCGTGGTCGATTGCGCCTGCAAATCGGCTCATAGTGGCGCCTTATCGAGACCGCACGACACCAACAAGGCAGCTTCCATCAGAATAACCGATGATGGTGCGGGTATCCTGCCTCACGCGCTCAGTTGCGCTTTCACACCTAGCGAGCGAATCGGCGAAGCCAAACCGCGCAGTGAGTTTTGGCGATCGGATCTCGTTCCGCTGTACGGCGGCTCGATTGAGCTCGGCCAACGGCGGCAGCGGGCTTAAGCACCGAGATACTCATTCCGGCTAGCTGAAAGGGTCTTCCCATCGGTTTCCATCGCCACATGTCCGAAAGGGCCGCCGAGTAAGCGATCAACGATTGGCAATACGGCGACGCGCTTTGCAGCGGTGTTGCAGTGCAGATCGAGAGCACTTGAGTTGCTGATCTCCTCAGTATCTGCCGAGGGCGATGGCATTGGCACTTTCCCTGAAGCCGGCCGATTACCGTTCTAGGCTGCGATATTGCTCAATAGCATAGGATGAGATTCTTCGGTAAGTGACCTTTTGCTTCCGGTTGTCAGGGAATTGTCAGCCTGAGCGTGCGATAAGAACAGTCTCGTAGGAGTACTTCTCGCTGGCTGCCCCGCCGGCCGGAAGAGGGGCGGTCCGGCGTGTTCTCAGCGCGCCGGACCGTCCTGCATGGTCGAAGACTTGGGTTTCGAGGCGAGCGCTTGAGCTGTCGCATGAGTGCGGGCTGCAGCTCGATATGACTCCGCCTAATAGTTGAGCGCCCTCGACAATCCGACTCATCTGACAAATTGAAGTCTGAGCGGATGGTGGTGGTGCCTGCTTTAACGACTCAACTCTGAAACTCGGGCACCGTTCGAATCAAATGCGGGAAAAAAGTCTTGATAATGATCCGGTCCTTTCTCGCAGCGTTCTTCGTGTTGTCGGCAACCCGCGCGTCGTACGCTGTCGACGTGAGCGGGACCTGGCTGACTCAGGCCGGAGACGCTAGAGTAGCCATCAGTCACTGTGGTGTGGGAGTTTGTGGTCGCATTGTCTGGCTCAAGGATCCGATCGACCGGGCGACCGGAAAGCTCCAGACCGACGACAAGAATCCAGATCCATCTTTGGCTAAGAGAAAAATTCTGGGTCTTTCGATTCTATCAGGCATGAAGCCCAATGGGGCATCCTGGTCGGGAAGCATCTATAATGCGGACGACGGCAAGACATATGCAGCGACCATTACTCCGCTGGGCGAGAACTCCCTGAAAATTACTGGCTGCGCGGGCTCGCTCTGCGGAAGCGAAACCTGGGTGCGTGTCGGCCAACGCTATTAGGGATCGACGCGCCTCTTTGAACCGGCTGGATAGCAAGACATGTCCGACAGTCGACATTGCCAGCTGCTTTACATCGATCTCGATCGTTCCAAGACAAATAGCGATAGTTTGTCCACGAAGTTGGCGACAAACTTCTAGAGGCGGGAGCCACTCGCCTGCTGGAGGGAGTCGAACAAGAAAACTAGGTGGCACAACTTGGCGGTGACGAGTTCAGCATCTTGCTAGCAAAAACTCGCAATGAATCTCAGGTTGAAGAAAGAGCCCGGAAGACTATCGAGATCGGTACAACAATAGAGATTGCGCATGGTGTTCTATATGCGGCGAATAAAGACACGATTCTCAGTCAGACTCTTGATCGCACGAAGCGCCAGGAATCTATTTCGATATCCATTTTTGGAAAACGAATGAGGTTGCGCGGCTACAAGCAGATGGGGCTTAACGCCTTAAGAACGGCGGCGATAGCGGGCGGCCACCTCTCGTGTTCGATAAGGCCTAAGAGCCACGATCGATTGCCGCGGGCATTTGCTGAACCATAAAGTTGCCAAACAGGTTCTGGCAACTAGGTAGTCAGATAGTTATCGTGTCTTAGTGAAGAGCGTCCCCATGCCGATTGATTTTAGTTTTTCCGCGATGGCCGCTCGCTCAGACGCGAATCCCGCAAAATGGCGACGCCCATTCATTGAATGGCTTGAAGAGGTGGACCGCGGCTGGGGCATTCTGCACCTCCTGCTTGCGTTTGTTCTTGTCTGGACAACCTATTTGGTGATTGCCTACGCTGGCAGCGATCTTCATCCAGACGTTCTTGAAACCTGGACACTTGGCCGGACATTTGATTGGGGCTATCCGAAGCATCCTCCACTTATGGGGTGGGTTGCCCGAGCTTGGACATGGATTTTTCCGCTCACAGACTGGTCGCTCCAGCTCATGGCGATGACCAATGCTGCGATCGGACTCTGGGCCGTTGATCGAATTGCGGCCCGCTTTGTCAAAGGAGAGAAGCGGATTGTTATTCTCCTTTTGCTAATGTTGCCGCCGATCTATCAATTTCATGCACAACGCTTCAATGCCAATACGATCCTGCTGTCGCTTTGGCCGATCGCAACTTACTGCTTCCTCCGCTCCTTCGAAGGGGGCGGCTTGAAATGGGCGATTGCAGCCGGAATGTGGGGGGCATTCGCGATGCTAGGAAAATACTATTCCGTTTTCCTGATCGCGAGTTTTGTGTTTGCGGCCTTGGCCCATCCGGCGCGCCGTATCTATGTTCTGTCGTGGTCGCCTTGGGTCTCTGCCCTACTCGGGCTCGTCACGCTATCGCCTCACATCTATTGGCTGATTACGACCGGAGCGCCAACGTTCGACCATGCGCTCGCCCATGCGCACGCATCGCTCTCGGCAGCGGCCATCGAATCGTTCTTTTTTCTGGCAGGGATCGTGGCAACGCTGATGCCGGCGGTTTTTGCTTGGGCATTCATCGCCGGCTACCGCCTAAAGCACTTGCCTGCCGATTTTCGCGCGATGGATTCGGGTCTCTGGCTGCTATTTCTTATCGCTTGCGGGACCATTATTTTTCCGGTGGGAACATCCTTGATCGTAGGAACCGACTTGCCATCGTTATGGGCCTTGCAGGGTCTTTTCCTGTTTGTCGTACTGTTCGTGTGCAGTGCTCGCTTTGAGGTTTCCCGCTTCCATTGCGTGAACTTGACTGTGCTGGTTGCAGGCATTGCTCTGGTCGCAGTTTCTGTCGCAGCTCCGATTCATGCTCTCTACCGCAATGCCTACGGTTACGAAGAAGGCCGAAACCTATACAGGGCCGCCGCATTGCAACTCACCAAACGATGGCGAGCTGTAGCGCGAACACCGTTTCTTGCCGTCAGTGGCGACGATGCCCTGGCATTCGCGACTGCCTACTACAGTCCAGACCATCCATATTATGCGCGTCCCTTTCAGTATCAATACACATGGGGGTTGCCTCCGAAGACAAAGTTAGAGCGAGGCTGGGCTGCACTCTGCTTCAGCGACCAGGCTGACTGCGTCGACTGGATCCGACGAACAGCAGAGCGAGCCGGCGACTACAAGCAAGTGCATTTTGAAGTGACCGCCAAGCTTTGGGGCTCGCAGGGCGTAAGACGAAAAATAACCGCCCTGATCGTTCCACCACACGGCGGTTTGCCGGCTTCCCCTCCCTCCGGCCAAGTCGAAGATTTTGGTGCCGTGCGCAGGACAGATTGAAACCGGAGGATTTTTTTAAAGCTTGCTTGGTGGCATTAGCTCACCAGCCGGGATGCGGGCAGGTCAGAAGAAGCAGTTATTGAGTTCGGCAATTCAAAGGATCACCAAGAACCGGCATTCAGAACTGCGCGTGCAACCTCGACGCTATGATCGACACTGGGCCGCGGTCCCGATTGTAAGCCGGATTTGCAATGAACTGATAGTCCAACGTCAACATCCAAGAAAGAATCGGTAGCGTGTAGTAGGCTTCCAGGATCTTCTCGGTGCCCGGACGAGGAAGCATCCCATCTCCAATGAGCGCAGTATAACCGCCAGCATTCAGATAGGCTTGATGACTCCAAGATATCGCGTTGCGGATTGCGGCTATACCGAAATTATCGCTCGGACGTCCCCAGAGTTTTCCCGATAGCGACAGACCACCCGCCAAGGTCATGTCGACATCCGTAAACGCGTAGGCCTCGAGTTTGCCCGGCGTGTACCCCCCGCGCGCGAAGAAGCCGATTCCAGGTAGAATCTGCTGCTCGACGTTCGCCGAAAATCCCAGCTTGCTAACATAAGTACGTACCTGGGCGAGGTCCGGAAGACCTCCGACTTGCGCGGCAAGATTGACGGCATCCTGAAAATTCCCCAAACGCGCACGGGTCAGGTAACCGGTCACGGCAAGTTTGCCGGGTTGGCCCCAAAGGTCATAGCGGCGCTCGATTTCGCCGACCATCTGGAATTGTCCAAACTTGGGATCGAGATCAGTGCTATTTGGAACGGTGGGGCCATCGAAAATCCCGCCACGGACGGTCCAGGGGCCCATATACCACTCTAGCGCCGCTCCATATGTAAACGCCCAAGCGTCAGCTGCGTAGTCGAACGTGCCGGTGCTCACCGCGGTCCAGTTCAGAAAGTCGTTGCGCGGATCACCAGCATATTTGTTCCTATCAAAAATATCGACGACGCCAAATTTTCCGACCGTAATTACCAAGCGGTCGCTGGTCTGGGTGCCAGCGAATTGATTGATTCCGGCATCGACCTTCTGTGCCTCTCCGCCGAAATTGATCGTTTGGCGCAGGAACGCACGCGGCAACCGCGCGTAGGGGTAAGTCGCTCCGGCTTTGTACGCTTCCGCGCTCGGGAAGCCGGCGACTCCAAAAGTGCGGCTGAGACCAAATCCTTGGTCAATTTCAGGATTCAGCCAGATTTCTGCTCCTTGCCATGGTCGATAGCCGAGAAACACATTGAGATCGAAAGTCTCTCGACCTGCGTTTGCATCCAGGCTGTTTTGGCCGCCATAGGGGGCACGAAACGGAAAAGCATACTGGCTGGTGAAGGTAGTCTGCCCGTGCACGTTGAAGTCACCCGCGTCAAGCGCTGAAATCCCCTTAGCGAGGGTCTCATTTCTTTGGATATCCGAACCAATGAGGTAGTTCACGCCGAGCCGTAGGGTTTGAATTGACAGATCGGATTTCAAAGATTGGGGGACGGTAGGGAATGTCTTACTCTTGCTATCAAATATTGCGGCAAGATATTCGCCGCGAACGGTCCAATTCGGTGCAATCGGTACTTCCAGGCCCAAGCCTGCGACCCAACCCCATCGCCAGAGCAAAGTACTCTCAACTATGCCTACACCCTGGTTACCCGTAAGCGGATTCGGCGAGAGTTGTGTGCGTTCGCGCCTTTCATATTCCCACGCGATGCCACCTGTTCCATAAATCAGTGCTCGCCCCAATTCATGGCCGAAACGCGCTCTCGCGGTGCCGAGGCCAAGGACTGTCGCGCTGTAGTCTGCCTGTCCACTCAGCGGCGAAACGACTGCTTGGCTGCCAAAAATGCGATTTGGAGCTGAGGCGTCTACCTCGAACCCCACAAGAAAGCGAGAAGACAGCAAATAGTTGTAACCAACTTGGATTCCGGAGTGATAACTCCCAGTTCCCTTGAATGGATCGTGGGGGACGAAGAGATCAAACCCACCGGAGAGCGTCGGAATTCCGTTAACGCGCTCAGCTGCACCCCAACCAGTGTGGCCGGTCGCAGCCCCCAAATGTCCGCCAAAAAAGAAGCCGGTCCATTCGAACCCTGCCGCAGCCGGCTGCTTGAGCTGCAGGTCGGCAGCTGTAGCTCCGGACCAAGCAATCGAACAAATACCAGTCATGCAGAGCACAAGTTTCTGCTTCATGCGTATCGACCAATGATCCCCTCGCAACACTGCGACGATCTTGGGCGGCCGGTGCAGCCCAGCATCCCATCTTCTCGATTGATACTCTATCCCCAGCATGTCTTGGAAGTGAGAAGGTGCTGGCTAACCAAAATTTTCAGTCATCGCAATCAGCGTAGCAGTTATTCATCAATCTACAGCCTCTGACAGTGGTCATGCATCTTCAAGCCTTCAAGCAAGAGCAGGCTGCTGAGGAACATGACCAAATCCGTTCGTGCGCGATTGGGAAGTCTAGACGGCCCGACCGATGAGGGCCCCGATTGCGGCGGTCGAGGCCATGGCGACGGCTCCCCAAAACAGCACCCGAAAAGTGGGTTTCCATATGCTGGCGCCGCCTGCGCGAGCGCCGATCGCTCCGAGAACGCCAAGCCCGATCAGACAGGCAATGGAGACGGTCCAGGTGGCGATCCTGGCCGGCGACAGGAGAGCGACAACCAGCGGCAGAGTCGCGCCGGATGCGAAAGTGATCGCCGATGTGAACGCCGCCAGAACTGGCTTCGCCATCGCATGACTTGTCAGTCCGAGTTCGTCCCGGGCATGGGCCTCGAAGGCGTCCTTTGCCGTCATCTGCTCGGCAACCTGTCGTGCCAATTCGGGAGTTACGCCGCGCTGCTCGTAGACCGCCGCGAGTTCGGCTAACTCTACTTCCGGCTGCGTAGCGAGCTCGTGGCGTTCGCGCGCCATATCAGCCTGCTCCGTGTCGGCCTGGGAACTGACCGACACATATTCGCCCGCAGCCATCGACATCGCTCCGGCGACGAGCCCTGCTACGCCGGCAATCAAAATTTCGTGGGAAGCTTGGGTTGCGGCAGCAACACCGACGATCAAGCTCGATGTCGAAATCAGGCCGTCATTGGCGCCCAGCACTGCAGCGCGAAGCCAGCCTATTCGTTCGATGAGATGGTTCTCTTTGTGAAGGATTCGCATGGAATATGGTCCTGAACAGATTTCTGAGGCTTTGGAACGCCGTGGTGAGCATATGGGACAAAACGCGACCTTGTCTCCAGGCAAATCTTTTTACCGGGAAAGCTAACCCGTTAGTTTGGCGAGTAGAGTTTATCGCACAACGAAGCGCTTACCGTTCGATCGCCACGTACGTTGTAAACCTCCGGTCCTCAATAAAGCGCCTGAAGCCGCTCGTTGCCGTCAATTCATCGCCACACGCCTTCCTGTATCCTCGAAGGCTTGCCCGCACTTCCGCTGGCAGATTTCTACGTAGACCGGATTGGGGTGATTGCCAGGGACAGGAGAGCTGGCGAGCGGGAATGCCGGAGAAACAAAGAAGAGCGTCGCCATAGCGGACGAGATTATTATGCCAAAGAGCCGATCCAATCGTCTCATGCCGAAACCTCCATTTCCAACGGCTGTCTTTCTGGTTCAACCATGGCTGCGGATCGGCGCTCAACCCATCGGTAGATCGCCGGCAACAGCAGCAATGTCAGAATTGTGGATGACACGACGCCGCCGATGACAACGGTCGCGAGCGGTCGTTGCACCTCCGCTCCCGCACCCTGCGAAACCGCCATCGGCACGAAGCCGATTCCCGCGACCAGAGCGGTCGACAACACCGGACGAATGCGATCCGTGGCAGCTTGCCAAACCGCCTCGACAACGTGCAGCTTTCGCCGCAACTCATTGATATGATCGACCAGGACAAGACCATTCAGCATTGCGATACCGGAGACGGCGATAAAACCGATCGCGGCGGTAATCGAAAACGGCATGTCCCGTAGCCATAGCGCCAGCACACCGCCGGTAATCGCAAAAGGAATGCCCGTATAGACGATAGCGGCATGGCGTACGCTCCCCAACGCCGCATAGACGAGCAGGAAGATCGTCACCAGCGCCGCAGGCACGACGATCATCAGACGGGCTCGCGCTGCTTCCAACTGACGGAACTGGCCACCGAATTCAATGCGATAGGATTCGGGCAGCGTAAGCCTGCCGTCAAGGCGTGCACGCGCCGCGGCCACGTAACCTTCGATGTCGCTGGTGTTGAGGTTGACCATCAAGGCCGCGCGCCGCTTGGCATTGTCGTGAAGAATCGGTTCCACCGTTCTCACCTCGCGCAGACTTGCCACGCGGTCCAGCGGCACAAGGCCGGTCGCGCCCACGCGCAGCGGGATAGCTAGGATCGATTTTGTGTCGGCGCGCTGGGATTCCGCCATGCGGACGACGATCGCGTGTCGATGCTCCTGGACCGCAATGTAGCCTACCTCCTCCCCGGCGACCGCCGATGCGACGGCGCGGTTCACCTCGGCCGCTCCCAGCGCCAACCGCACCATGGCATCGTGATTTATCTCAACTACGATGCCGTGGGTGCGGCTCGCGGCTTCGAATGCAACATTGGCGGTACCGGGCAGGTTCTGGAGCTCCTCCCGCGCCTGCGCGGCCAGCTGTTCGAGGACGTCATAGTCGTCTCCGAAGATCTTGACCGACAGATCCGCGCGCGTGCCCTCCAGCATTTCGTTAAAGCGCATCTCGATTGGCTGCGCGAAGAGAAATGACTGCTCCGGCACCAGTGCAGTCACGGCCTTTTCGATCGCCGCAACCAATTCGCTCTTGTTGCGCGGCATGTCCGGGCCTTGTGGCCATTGGTCGAGCGGCTTGTAGAAGATGTAGAGGTCGTTTTCATTCGGCGGCATCGGATCGGTCGCCACCGCGCCGGTGCCAATGCGAGAGAAAGTGCGGGTCACCTGCGGAAAGCGCCGCAGAATTTCCCGTTCGGTCTGCTGCTCGATCGCAAGGCTGCGGTCGAGCGACATTCCGACGGGCTTGTAGACCATCGCCGTGATCGAGCCTTCATCGAGCCGCGGCGTGAACTGCGATCCGAGCGTCAGGAAGATGGCGACTGCCGCCACCAGCAAGCCCGCGGATGAAACGACCAGGACCGCGGGATGACGGAGCGCGAAATCCAGGATGGGGCGGTAGCCGCGAATCACGATCTGGGCGAAACCGCCGCTACGCGCGATTTGGGTCCTCGCAACTGTCTTCGGGAGAGGTTCTTCCTGCTCGCCAATGCCTGGCTTATCCACCTTCCCTGGCTTATCCACCTTCCCACCCGACACCAAGCAGGCGGAGAGCGCCGGGACCAGCGTAAAGGTGACGATCAGCGCTGCTGCCAGCGCCAGCATCACGGCTTGCGCCATCGGCTGGAACAGCTTCCCCTCGACACCGCCCAGACTGAGCACCGGCACATAGACCAGTGCGATGATGACAATGCCAAAGAACACGGGCCGCGCTACGCTGCCCGCGGCGTCGACAATTACGCGGCGGCGTTCGTCGGCTGTCAGCTCTTTCCCTTTGGTCCGTAGCGCCTGGCCCATCAGACGCAATGTGTTTTCCATCACGACGATCGCGCCATCGACGATCAGGCCGAAGTCGAGCGCTCCGAGGCTCATCAGATTGCCCGATATCCCCAGCGCATGCATGCCCGAGATCATCATGAGAAAGGCGAGCGGGATGACCGACGCGACGATGAGTGCCGCACGCCAGTTGCCAACCACGATCAGCAATACGACGGCGACCAGCAGCGCACCCTCGCCGAGGTTACTCTCGACCGTGGCGATGGTGCGGCCCACCAGTTCCGAGCGATTGTACTGAACCCGGAGGTCCATGCCTTTGGGTAGCGCGGCGCGCAGGTTCGGCAATTGCGCATCGACACGGCGCGCAACTTCCCGGCTGTTCTGCCCGACCAGCATCATCACTGTGCCGAGCACGGCCTCCTTGCCGTTGGAGGTCGCGGCGCCATCGCGCGGAGCATGGCCGATGGTCACGGTCGCCAGGTCCCCCACAGTTAGCGGCCGCACCCCACCAGCAAACTTCACAGGCAATGCGCGGATCATCTCCGTAGTCGTGACACGCGCTTCGGTTCGGAGAGTGAAGCGTCGGTCGTTCCTGGTGACGGTTCCGCCGCCGGCATTCGCGACATTGGCGCCGACGGCCTGGCCAAGCTCGCTCGGCGTGACGCTCGCGGCGGTCAGTTTTTTCAGATCAGGCTCGATCACGAACTGACGTTCGAGACCCCCATTCGAATTGACGTCAGCGACTCCCTGGATCGCGCGCAGCATCGGACGCACGATGTATTCCTGCGCTTCGTACAACTCCATCAATTGTTGCCGCTCGTCCATTTCGGAAGGCGGCTGCGTCCATTCCAGCGTATAGTACCATATCTCACCGAGCCCGGTGGTAATCGGAGCAAGACGTGGCGACGATCCGGCCGGCAACATGTCGCGTGCCGTGGAAAGTCGCTCGTTGACAAATTGACGAGCGCGAAGTTGGTCTGTGCCGTCCTCATAGATGAGCGTCACCTGCGACAATCCCGTCTTGGTGAGCGATCGCATTTCCCGCAAGCCCGGCTGGCCGGCCATGCTGCGCTCAATGGGCAACGTCACCAGACGCTCGATTTCCTCTGGTGCCAGGGCTGGAACAGTCGTGTTGATCTGCACCTGTACGCCCGTGATGTCGGGGATGACATCGATTTGCAGGTTCAGGAATGACCAAATTCCAAGGCCGGCGCTCAACAAGGCGATGATCACCACTGTGACCGGTCGACCCGTCGTCCATTCGAGAAGCCGGCGCGTCATCGGGACACGCCGTCGAAGCTCCGGCCGCCATTTAGCACCTGAAGCTGAAGCAGCGCGACCAAGGCCTCGCGTCGCGTATCAAGCAGAGCCGACAGCGCATCCAGATACTGGCGCTGCATCTCGACGTAGGTTGCGACTGGGATCGCCCCCTGGCGATAACTGTCGGCGGCGGCGGCAGCCGCAGCCGCAAATTTCTCTGCTGCCAGCGCGGGCCAAGCTGCAACTACTCGACGCTTCGTCTCGTAGGAATTTGCCTGCTCATAGACCTGCCTCGTGACCCGTCGGTTTGCAGCTAAAAGAGCGGCATCGCCCTGGGATTTCCGGCTCAATTCCTGCGCGACGCCGGCGGCCTGGCTGTTCCAAACCGGCAATGTCGTCGTCAGCCTTGCGCCGAAATTGGACTCGCGGCTATCTGACTTCGCGTGATTGAAGTAGGGACCGATCGACACGTTTGGCACACGCGCAGTCCGCGCGAGATCAACGCGCAGCCCTTGCTGCTGCAATAGCGCGCGTAGCGCCTGCATCTCGAAGTTGTTGATGTCGACCTGCTGCGCCATCCGTTCAGCCGGCGGAAGGCTGGGCAGCGCGACATCGGACGGAGCAATTCGCAGTCGCGCTTTGAGAGGCGCACCACGAAGCTGATTCAACTCAATAACGATCGCATTGGCCTCCGAATCCGCAATCGCTGCATTGCGCTCGGCCGTGATGGCGCCGGCATCCAGGATGGCCGCGTCCAGCGTGGTGGCAACACCCGCCGGATCCCGCTGCTCCGCCACGCGTGCGAGCGTGCGCATCCGCGCCGCGACTTCGCGTGCCGCAGCGGCTTTCCGCTCGGCCGCGAACAGGGCATATCCTAGGGAACGCGCACGGCCTGCCAGCGTTGCCTCGAATTGCGCGAGGCCGATCCGCGCCAGCGCAATCTGACGGTCGGCAATGGCACGACGGAGCGCCCCGCGCCCGGCAAAGTCGAGTGGCTGCATGATCGATACGCCAAAGGTCGGCCCTGCGCCCTTCGGTGCGCCCGTCAGGCCATCGGCCATCCGCCGTTCGCCCAGCTCGAATGCAGCTTCAGGGTCTGGCAAGCGATCCGCGGCGTCGCGTTCGGCACCCGCGAACTCGATTTGCTGGAAGTAATAGCGTCGCTCGGGATTACTCGCCAAGACAACCTTGGCGAGCGCGTCGATCGACAGCACGGCTAGCTGCTGCGCAGATGCCGGAGTTACCAAGATAATCGCTGATATGCGAACGATTATCAGGAGCAATTTTGACATTTCCAGTTCTCAATACTGACTTCTAGTTAGCTGTATGCCACGCTAATCTGAATGGAAGCTGTCAGCGCAAATGCAGGTTGATCCAGTATCGGACTACAGCAGCCAGGAGGCGGAGTCATTCGTATTCTTCTTGTCGAGGACGATCAGGAAATTGGCGCCCGCCTGAAAGAAGGGCTGGCCGGATTTGGCTTTGTGATTGAGCACGTCGAGGACGGTGAGCAGGCCTTGTCCTTCGCGCGGTACGAACAATTCGACGCGATCGTTCTCGATCTCGGTTTGCCTGGCCTGTTGGGTATCGAGGTCTTGCGGGCGTTGCGACGCACCGGGAGCGTCACGCCTGTCCTGATCCTGACGGCGCGCAGCAGCTGGACCGAGAAGGTGGAAGGTCTCAACGCCGGGGCCGACGACTATGTCGCGAAGCCGTTTCACGTTGACGAGATCGCCGCGCGCCTACGTGCGCTGATGCGCCGTGTCGCGGGGCAGGCAACATCGGAATTACGTCACGGCGATATCGTGCTCGATCCGGTTGCCGGCTCTGCCAATGTTGCCGGCAAGCCGGTCGATTTGACGGCGCGAGAATTCCGGCTGCTCACCCTCTTCCTGCATCGTGTCGGCCGCGTCGTGACGCAAGCCGAGTTGCTCGACCATCTCTACGGCCTGGATGAGGAACGCAACTCGAACACGATCGAAGTTTATGTCGGTCGACTACGACGCAAGATCGGCCGCGATACCATCAGGACCCTGCGCGGCCTGGGCTACAGGTTCGGCTGATGATCAGAAGTTTGCGCGCCCGGCTGCTGGTCGGTGTTGTTCTCTCGACCGTAACCGGCATCGCTGTCGCAGGTATTTCGATCTCCGCGCTGTTCCGAACACACGTCACGGAGCTTGTCAATGCCGAGCTGATCGGCCATCTCGACGAATTAGAAGGTTTGTTGATCCGCCCGGCCGACGGACATGCGGTGATCGCAAACCGGCTCAGTGATCCGCGCTTCGCGCAGCCTGGTGCCGGCTATTACTGGCAGGTGAGTAGCCGCGACAACGTCATCCTGCGATCGGACTCGCTCGAACCACAACGGCAGTTGCCGTCACCCGCTCCGGGCGCGGATCGGCAGCTTATTCGCTCGGTCAAAGTCGGCCCGGTTGGCGAGCCAATGATCGCATATGAGCGACCGTGGCAGACCGCTGGCAGCGGCTACGTGCTTCAGATTGGCGCCGACCAGCGGATCGTGGATGATGTGCTGAAGCATTTCAATCAGGCGCTGATGCTGTCCCTCGGCGCCCTGGCGATCGCTCTCGTTGGGGCCGGCGCACTTCAGAGCTGGTTTGGCCTCCGTCCCATGCGCCGCCTGCGCGATGCGCTGGGCGACATTCGCGCGGGCAAAGTGGAAACCCTGCCCCGCGATTTCCCTTCCGAAGTTCGACCGCTGGTCGATGATCTCAACGCCTTGATCGATGCCAATACCCAGATGGTCCGCCGCGCGCGCACTCAGGCCGGCAACCTGGCGCATGGCCTGAAGACGCCGTTGGCGGTGCTGACGGACGAAGCGCGCCGGCTGATCGCAAGAGGCGATATCGAGGGCGCGGCGGTCCTGACCCAGCAAACCGGGCGGATGCAGCGCCAGATCGATTTCCAGCTTGCCCGGGCCCGCGCCGCCGCCAATGCCGGACTGCCCGGCGTCATCACGCCCGTCGAACCTGCCTTCGCATCGATAGCTGCGGCGATGCGGCGGCTCTATGCCCATCGTGCACTGACGATCACCCACACCACCGAGACGGGATTGGTTGCCGCGGTCGATCCCAACGACCTTGACGAGATGGTCGCCAACCTGGTCGACAATGCCTGCAAGTGGGCTCGTGGAGTCGTTTTGATCACCGCCATACGCTGCGCCCCGACAGGGCAACTCCTTATTGCGATCGTTGATGATGGGCCGGGTATCCCGCTCGATGCGCTAAGCCGCGCCTTCGCGCCAGGCGAACGGCTCGACGAGGCCAAACCGGGCAGCGGGCTAGGCCTTGCAATCGTCCGCGATCTCGCCACACTGCACGGCGGCTCCGTCGAACTATCCAACGGCAGCAATGGAGGTCTTCGCGCCGAATTGCGGATCCCGGCGGCCTGACAGGGTTCAACAGTTTCTGGATTGGGCAAGTTTCATCGCGGCCGCGTGGTCCGCGCGGAATTCGACTTAAGCGATTCGGCGTGCTCGAAATCCGCATCTGCGCCGCTTTGATCTCCAGAGTTCTTTTTCAACCTTCCGCGCTCAAGCAATGACGTCGGATTTCTAGGATCGCCCTTGACGGCGGGATTGCAATGATCTCTCGGTTGGTCCAAATGCACAGCAAACTCTCATTGGCAGGCGGACGATGAAAATCCGGCTCTCAAGGCTTTCCTGAATATGCTGTCTGAACGTCACCGCTTGGAAACCTGACAGCCGCGGCGCGCCTTCGTAAAGTTTCGACCTGTAGCAATGAACCGTGTCAACATTGGTGGAATCAACTTGATCAGATCCTTGATCAGTTGGCTGGTGTCACCTCCCAATAAGATCGCGGCGGGGATGTCGCCTGCGGCAAAGATAGCTGCCGCGATCGCCTAGGGGACTTCGCCGCGGGCGGCCGCAAAGAACCCGGTCGCGTTCGCGAAATGAACCCTTACCCCACAATGCGGCGCTGTTGGACAGCGCACGTTGGCTGGTGAACGCGCAGCTTCGCCAAACGCCGTCGACTGTTAACCGCTGCAGCGTTATCCTATGCTCAAAGTGAGCGCATTTTGAAGGGCAGCAGAAGTGCAATGATAGGCAGCGGTTGGGCCGATAGGCGAAATCGGATTTGACGCTCCTCTTGGCACCCGACGTAATGGGTTTGTGTCCCCAAGACACCGGCCATACTTGGCAGCGCTGCAACAGCATTGCCGAGCGGCGTTTCGATCATATCTCCCCCTTGTCCGCTTTGCGCTTCGGGGGACCCTTTTCGTGAATCAAATGCAACCAAGCGGGTTGGCCAGATACTTAGCTAACGAAGAGCAAAGAGACACAATCCCAAGTATAGGTTTGCGCCGGACAGGCTCTGTTTGGCGCTGGCGTGCTCCTGATTTGAAACCGAAGTAGACTATTCGAAGCGATTGCTGGAAGCCGAATTCCCGTTCGCCGGTAACGCACCCTTCAGTCTCCGGGCGGTTCCTGAAAAAGGCAATTTTCGGCCTCAGTTCAGGGTTAAGAAAGCATTAACCGACAGATGTATTATGATCGGACCCGCATACGATTTGCGCGGCCGAACTTGGAGAAAGCTATGGGCAAGATCCTGTCGATGATTGTGGCTGTTACAATGGCCGCGCCCCTTCTGTTGCCGCTGTCTGCAAGAGCGGAGAACGGACAAATCGCCGCAGGCGTCGTAGGCGGACTCATCGGGGGAGCATTGCTGGGCAGCGCACTGGCGCCGCGGCCCGCTCCGCCGCCGGTCTACTATGCGCCAGAGCCGCTCTATATCGAAGAACCGGTCTGCCGGGTAGTTCGGGAGCGCTATTGGGATGGATATGGCTGGGTGTACCGAAGGGTCCAGGTTTGCAACTGATCGCGCGATCCTGGGCGGCCTCGGCTCAAATATAATCCCACCCAAGATCTTCGAGACGAAGCAGTAGCAAGTCCGGCCAAGTCCGCAATAACATCGAAAGCTCAATTAACACATTACAGGCACACCGGACCTTGCGCGTGTGTAGCGCTGCTTAAGACGTCACTTAAGCTGGCCGGAGCCTCGAATCATGCGCTACCAAACGCGGCGACTATGAACAGTCCGCCACTACTTGCTGGTTCTCGCTTTCGGATGACGTGAAATCCTTTTATTTGGCATACTTTTAGCGTGAATCTTGTTCTCTCGATGGCTTCGCACTTAAACGTGAGCGCGGTACTCTCAGAGAAATCTGCAATTGATGCGCTTTCAAAATCGTCGCGGCATACCCCCGCCCGATTTCGGCAGCAATATCGAAGGCTGGCCTCTTTCCGGCCAAGCTTCTCAGCTTCGTAATTTCCTCATTCGTCCAGATCCTTTTCTTCCTCGCCATCGACTGGCTCATTTTATGGATTGTAGTCGCATGGAAAGTTCTCAAGTAACTGACCGTGTTCGATTGAGCGAGCTTGGCAAAAGACGTGCGTCAAGAGGTCGATCACAGACCGGAGAGATAGTGAATATACCCCGCCACATGTCCAGTGGGCAAACCGTGGAAGTGCCGCGGAAGTGCTATTCGACGGAAATTCGCGACCGACCCGAATTCATTGCTCATACATCGAAATTGACAAGACGCGGAGCGAGGACAATGCGGCAAATCCCGAACGCTAACCTGAAGCAAAATTGAGGCAATCGACGGATCGCGGGATCGGCTCGCACGTCAGAAACTGCAAACATCCTTGGCGCCGAGTCCTTCGAGATCTTCGCAGTCTCCGGTTCGGCCTGTACGGCAAAGATATATACTGCGGTCATTGAGGAGCATAATACGGATTTCGTTGAGAAACTCGATCGCGTTCGCGATGATTGGGGCCGTTTCGGCCACCGATTGCTCAAAGGCGTCGGCATCATCCTTAGAGTTGAATCGGTAAGATCCTGTTACTTCAGGCTTCAATCACAGGCTTGTCGCGATCGGAATGATGTTTTTTGCAGGTCGCCTCCCTGAGCAGCGACCGATATCCCGATGTGCTCGAAGCCCGGTCGTTTGAGTCGTTCGTTTGGCTAGAGCAGTTCCAAGCGCTCATGAGATGGATGGCCCGGCTGTGGGCATCCGTCTTTCGCTGAGCGACTGCTCTCTTCCTCTGATGGCAACGACCAATTCAGCTGCCGCGTTATGGGCGGTTGATCTTATCTCCCGCCGATTGTGCGCGACGACATACGATAGGCTGCTACTAGTCTAGCAGCGAAATCGGAGGTGAGACACGGTTTGTCGTCCGGTCGCCACCAACCGGGGTGGAATCCCCACCAGACAAGTTTCCTGGCGGCCATCATTCGCAGCGCTCGAGCCGGGACGCAGCGCGCTCAGTTCGTTCAGGAGAGAAACCTTGTCGGAAAAGCGTGGCCGTTTGGTAGCATCCCTACTAGATAACGAGCATCCAAGACTGGGATGTCTACGTACGCAGCTGCCTTTGGGGGGTCGCGCTTCCAATTCCGCGAGATCGTCGCCTTTTTCCAGCCGTCTACTCGTCGTCGTCCCAATCCGAAACACTGCGGTAGTCTTGGTCGCAATTGCGATATCGGGGGGCATTGACGTAGCCGTATTGGTTATAGCCGTAGCCGTTATACGCTGGATAGCTTTGGTAGGAATGGTTGGCTGGATAGCGGTAGTAGGAGCGGTAGGCCGGCGCTGGCTCGTAGGCTTGCGCTTCCGACGCCAGCGCGCCGCCGATGAGAGCCCCGACCACGAGGCCGCCGATCAGCGCCGCGTTCCGGCCGTCGCGCGCTTGAGCTGGTGCTGAACCGGCGAACAACGTTGCAGTCACGGCGAGCGCAACGATGCCGCTAGACAGTGCTTTTTTTACCGAAAACATTTGTCGCCTCCATTGGATTGTGATCACGTTCTACATTGCGCGGATTGAAAGCAAGCTGAACATGCCGTTGCCTGCCGTTCATCACCAGAGCGCATTGGCGCGAAGATAATGACAATCCTGCGCTTGCAAACGTCCTCAAGCGGTTGAGCGAGCGCTATCCCTTGGCCTGCCCGGGCTGACCCTTACGTGCTTTCGCAAAGGCTCGATCGGTCGCCATGAATCGAGCAAGCATTGGCGCGACCAGTTTTGCCGGATCCGAGATCGACTGCCCGGTTTCGCGGGCGAGCACGTCTGCGTAGGCGACGAGACCCCGGTGAACATTGGCGGGCGAATCCACGGTCAGCCTGACAGGTTTGTCGTCGACGATCGCGCCGAGCTTCAGCTTGGCCATTTTTTTGTCTCACCCTCGGTATGGTTCGAGCACCAGGTCGCGATTGACGATCACTCGCACCTGAAAACCCGGCCGGATTGTCAGCGTGGGCTGAATATTCAGATTGCGCCGAACAATTTGCTGACCAGCTTGGTTGATGGACTCCCCCAGACCACGCCGAAGCGCCTGAATGATCGCGCTGTTGGCGTTCGTGACGTCTGTACCAGAATTCACCTCGGTGCCGACCGCGAGTAGCGTCGACAACGCAGCCGCTCCGAGCAACTCTTTCCAATGGTTGTCGACCTCATCCTCCAGGCCCGAATATCCCGCGGCATCCGCGGCGGGCTGTCGCTCCAACACGATCGAGCGCCCATTCGGCATGATGAGCCGGGTCCAGACCAGGAGCACGCGTGACTGCCCGAACGCGACGTGGCTATCGTATATCCCAATCAGGCGCGCTCCCTGTGGAATTAGTTCCGCACGGCCGGTTGGAGAATCAAAAACCGCCTGTGTCACCTGCGCGGTGATTTGTCCGGGAAGGTCCGAGCGAATACCGGTAATGAGCGCTGCCGGAATGATAGTCCCCGCCTGCACGACAAACGGAGATGCAGGACGTGAAAGCCTGTCAGGCGCCGTAGTCCGCCGATCGACGGGAGCGTTGACGAACAGCAGTTTGCGATCCTGCCCGTTCTGCGCGAAGGTTTCGTCAGAAGACGACGCGGTGTTGGTGACCGTTTCCTGGGACGGGGCACGTGGCGGCGTGACGGGCGCGGTGGTTGGCGCAAATACCTTGCTCGTCCGAGCCGCCTCCGTCTCCTGGTTGACGCGCTGTTGTTCGGCATCAATCCCGACCGAAGCTGATTCACGTTCGGCCGTAACGATCGGTCGCCCCAGATCTCCCGGCAGTGGCGGCCCAAGCCGTGGAACGTCGCGAGGGACGCCGGCATAGTCTTTCGGCAACGTCGCGAGCCCATCTGCAACTTTGTGATGATCCGTGCTGTGGAGTTCGTCCGGCGCGGGATTGTGGGGACGGTTGCCCCTCAGCGCCCACAGCACCGCTCCAGAGATGAGCAGCAAAGCCAGCGCGGTCGCGCCGGCAAGGACTTTTCGGGAAAGCCGCGTGATTCTGCTGCGCTCTGCACGCAGACGCAAGCCCTGCGCAGGCGCGTCAGGTGAGAGCTCTGGTCCAGATGAAGGAGTGTGGCTCTCGCTTGGGCCATTGTTCGTCACGATCGTCCCCCGTCGTTCCTGACAATTTGGACTTTCTGCTGCTTGTCTGCGCCAAGGCGAAGCTCTGCCGCTGCGAACAGACGATCGGCAATCAGGACATTCCTGTAGACGCGATAGTTGACGAGTTCGGGTTTGCCGTCCTGACCAATCACGAACAATGGCGGCATTTCGCCCTGGCTGATCCCGGGCGAGAATTCGATGTAGACCTTGCGACCGTCGTCATAGGCGTTGACTGGCCGCCACGGCGGGTTGTCGCCTTCGATGACATAGCGATATCGGCGCTGATCCATCTCCGGGATGACCGGTATTGGTGGGAAAGCCTTAGAGCGGATGGACCGGTCTTCTGGGTAGAACCAGGCGACCGATGGCATATACGGCTTTTCGCGAGAGCGGAGTTCGATCAGATAGGTTCGTCGATCGGTGTTGACGACAAGATTGGTCTCGATGGCGGGCCGTGTCGGTTTGACCATGATGTGGACGCGCTTGGTATCGCCATTACCGCTTTCGGTATCGGCGACGATCCAGCGCACGGTATCGCCGGCGGCGAGCGGCCCCGGACCGGTCAATTGTTCGCCTGGTTCGAGCGCGATATCCGTAATTTGCCCCGGCGAAGTATAGATCTGATAGAGCGCACCGGGACTGTACGGGAAGACCTGGACGGCGTTGAAATACCCTGCCCGCCGCGGCTGGACACGCGCCACATCATTGGCGATCTCGACGCGACCGGTCGGATCCTTTGACTCTGCTTCACCCTTGTGGCCGCCACGAGTTGGAGTCCAGGCCGGAGGGATATGCAAGGGACGCGCGTGGTCATCCGCCGGCATCGGGAGATCGGGAGATGGCGGCACCTCAGCATCATAGCTGATCCGTGGTGGCTTGAAGGTCGTGCAGCCGGAGAGCGCGACCGTGAGAAGAAACGCGAGATGCAAGGGCGCTCGATTCCATCCGGGGTGCGCGGATCGCGGTACGGGTTTTCTCACTAACCGAGCTCCTTTGACCAGTTGATCGCATTGACATAGACGCCGAGCGGATTCTTGCGGAGACGATCGGCATCGCGAGGGGTTTCGATGACGACGGAGAGGATCGCAGTCCAGCGCTCGGTTGTGGCGAGTTGGCCGTTGTCATAACGGCGTTCAGTCCATGCGATCCGAAAGCTTTCCGGTGAGGCGCGAATGACGCTGGATATCTCGACCGCAACTTGTGTGTTGCCGAGCCTGGCAAAGGGGTTATTGCTACGTGCGTAGTCGTTCAGCGCTGCAGCACCGCGATCGGTCGTAAAGTCGTAGGCGCGGAGCCAACCCTGGCGCAGCACAATGGCGTCCGATGGAAGGCCCCGCACATCTTCGATGAAGCGCGCGAGATGAAACGCGATTTGCGGATCGGTCGGCTGATGGAACGCACTTGCCGGCGCGACCGCCTGGCCCTGACCGAGACGATCAACCTCTACCACCCACGGCGTGACGGTACCTTTCGTAGACTGCCAGACAAGGGCCGCCGAAAACCCTCCCGACAGCAACAGACATCCGAATGCCATCAACCGCCAGTTTCTGGCCTGAACGCGCGCTGACCCGATGCGCTCATCCCAGACTTGGGCTGCCTTTTGGTAAGGCGTCACCGGCTCTGGCGTGCGGCCGTAATGCATGGATGGTCGTTTGAACATCACTGCCCTCCCTCGGACAGGTCGACGGAGGATCCGCCACCGGCACTATCGCCGCTACGGACGGCGTGGGTGGCGGCGGACACGCCCTGGTTCACGGTCTGCGCGCGCTTCATGCGACGTGCCCAGGCCGGAGGCCCATCTGTTGGTGGTGAACTACTTGTCATTCCAGCGGCCATGCGGCGCAGCGGGCTGACGATTGCCGAGCCGCCTGCGCTGGCGACACCACTTAATCCTCCGGCTCGGTAGGCACTTGCCGTTCCGCTCGCTATCGCAGCTGCGCCACGGGTGGCACCTACGATCGCTCCACCGGCTAGTCCTGCGCCGCCAGCCGCGAGGCCGGCGCCAGCAGCGATGGTGCCCCCTGCGGCCAGGCCAGTGCCGACCGCGGCGCCGGCACCGAGTTGCGGTCCACCGGATACGATGCCGTTGGCAATACCCGGACCGAAGATACCGAGGCCAAGCAACGACAGTGCCCCGAGCACGAGCGCCATGGCATTGTTGATGGTCGGCTGGTTGCCGGCAAATCCTGCCGTGAATTGAGCAAACAGCGTCGAGCCGATGCCGACGATGACGGCCAGCACCAGAACCTTGATCCCGGAAGAAATCACGTTGCCGAGCACGCGCTCGGCGGCAAAAGCGGTCTTGCCGAACAGGCCAAACGGGATCAGCACGAAGCCAGCGAGCGTCGTCAGCTTGAACTCAATCAGCGTGATGAAGAGCTGGATGGCCAGAATGAAGAAAGCGAGAAGCACCACGATCCAGGCGAACAGCAGCACCACGATCTGGACGAAGTTCTCGAGGAAGCTGATATAGCCCATCAAGCCTGAGACCGACTCGAGAATCGGCCGTCCGGCATCAAGGCCAACCTGGGCGATCTTTCCGGGTCTTAGGAAATCGGCTGAGGAAAGGCCGGTGCCAGAGGCTTTCAGACCCAAACCTGCAAAACTTTCGAAGATGATGCGGGCGAGGCTATTCCAATTGCCGATCAGAAGGGCGAAGACGCCGACGAACAAGGTCTTCCTGACAAGGCGTGCCAGGATGTCTTCGTCTGCGCCCCATGCCCAGAACAGGCCGGCCAGCGTGAGATCGATGGCCGCCAGCGTCGTGGCGAGATATCCGACCTCGCCTCCGAGAAGCCCGAAGCCGGAATCGATGTAGCGGGTAAAGGTTTCCAGGAACTGGTCGATAATGCCGGTGCCGCCCATCCGCCTACTCCTTCCCAGGCTGTGGAATCGAATTGTGCGGCCCGAGCCTTGGCTCGCCGTTGTTCTCAGGGGGGACGAACAATGGCGATTTGCCCTGAGAAGCGGCGCTTTCCGAGGACGTTGGAGGTGTCTGCCTGAGGAATTGACGGCGTTTCTCAGCCCAAGCCTTGCGGCATTCCGACAGAGCCTCTTTCTGCTCTGAGGTCACGGAACGGCACTCCGCGAGCTTTGTTGCCAGCGGATCGGAGGCCTGGTCCGACGATATGGCGGACGCGGTTTGGTTGCCGTCCTCACGCAGGCGAATTGCGCAGGCCGCGACGGAGAGGACGACGAGCATCAGCGCCGCGATCGTCGGCAGCCTGTCGATTCTCAACTTCTTCATCAGTGAAACATCCGAACGGCTGTGGGTTGATAATCCTGACCGGGGGTCAGGAAGCGGCGCAGCTGCTCCCTGCCCTGGTCCTGCGCGGCGGCACGCTGAGCAGACTCCAGGCTCTGTGCGCGTCCATGAGCCGCGACGACCGCCGTGAGATCGGCTAGCTGCAGAGCTTGCAAGGCCAGGAGCTGATTGCCGGCCTGGCTCGCCTGTAGCGCCCCGGTCGCAGCCTGGCTCGAGGCGACCAGCGCAGACATCTGGGTACGGTTGGTATTGAGGTTGCCAACGACCGTTGCCTGCGTCCGCATGGCGTCCTGCAAGCCGGCAAGCGCGTTCTGCCAGCGGACTTGCGCGTTTGCGATCAACGCTTGATCGGAGATACCTGATGTTGCCGGCGCGTAGGTCGTTGAAAACGCGTGATCAATCTGCCCGACGTCATAAGCAATGCGCTGGGCCTGAGCGAGAAGCTGCTGGGTCCGCTGGATCGACCGTTCCAGTTGCAACAACGACGAGAACGGCAACGTTGCCAGGTTCTTGGCCTGATTAACGAGCATCTGCGCCTGATTCTGCAGAGACACGATCTGGTTGTTGATCTGCTGCAGGCTGCGAGCGGCTGTCAGCACATTTTGTGCATAGTTATTGGGATCAAAAACGACCAACTGCGCCGACGCGGGCCTCAAGCTGACGGCAACGGCGATCGCGATCATGCTGGCGGTGACAAGACGGTAGAGGCGGTTCATCTGGAAGCCTCCAATTCGTCGAGATGCGGGATGAGGTCGGTCGCCCAGGAGATGTCGCACGCCTTGAGCCAGCCGCACACAAAGTCCTCACGGCCATGTTCAGCAAGGACCTGTTCGATAAGGGCCTGGTCAGCTTTGGAGGAAGCGGCCGTGAAAGCCAGGGCAACCTCGCCGAGACCGAGCTCGAACAGGCGATTGCCTCGGCGCGACTGACAGTAGTAGTCGCGCTTCGGCGTTGCGCGCGCCAGGATCTCGATCTGCCGGTCGTTAAGCCCAAAGCGTCGATAGATTGCCGTGATTTGTGGCTCGATGGCGCGGTCGTTCGGTAACAAAATGCGCGTCGGACAGCTCTCGATAATGGCCGGCGCGATCGCGGAGCCATCGATGTCAGCCAATGATTGGGTAGCGAAAATGACGGAGGCGTTCTTCTTGCGAAGGGTTTTCAGCCACTCACGCAGTTGACCGGAAAACCCTTCATCATCGAGCGCGAGCCATCCTTCGTCGATGATGAGCAGAGTTGGCCGGCCATCAAGCCGTGCTTCAATACGGTGAAACAGATAGGAAAGGACTGCTGGTGCGACTGCGGTTCCGATCAGCCCATCGGTCTCGAAGACCTGGACGGATGCATCGCCGAGGCGTTCGAGTTCCGCATCGAGAAGCCTGCCATACGGCCCCCCAAGGCAATAAGGCCGCAGAGCCTGCTTCAAGGCATTTGACTGAAGGAGAACACATAGGCCCGTGAGGGTCCTCTCCCCGATCGGCGCTGAAGCGAGCGAGGTCAGTGCCGACCACAGATGATCCTTGGCTTCCGGCGTGACTTCGACCCTTTCACGACCGAGGATCGCGGTGATCCACTCCGCTGCCCAACCGCGCTCGGATGGTTGGTCAATTGTTGCAAGTGGCTGAAGCTCAGTGAACTCCGCGGATTCGCCGGAGAGCACGCCGCCGATGTCATGCCAATCGCCGCCCATAGCCATGGTGGCGGCACGTACCGAACAGCCAAAATCGAATGCAAAGATCCGAGATTCGGGATAGCGCCGGAATTGCAATGCCATCAACGCTAACAGCACCGATTTGCCGGCGCCGGTGGGGCCAACTACCAGCGTATGTCCGACGTCTCCCACGTGAAGGGAGAATCGGAATGGAGTGGATCCCTCCGTCTTGGCCAAAAATAACGGCGGCGCCTTGAAATGATGGTCCCTCGCCTCCCCGGCCCATACCGCGGACAGCGGGATCATATGTGCCAGGTTCAGGGTCGAGATCGGCGGCTGCCGAACGTTGGCATAGACGTGTCCCGGTAAGCTGCCGAGCCAGGCCTCGACCGCATTGACCGTTTCGACCATGCAGGTGAAATCCCGCCCCTGGATCACCTTTTCGACGAGGCGGAGCTTCTCGTCAGCGGTAGCAGGATTGACGTCCCAGACCGTGATTGTCGCCGTGACAAAGGTTTGCCCAATTTGATCCGAGCCCAATTCCTGCAGTGCGACGTCGGCATCCAGCGCCTTGTTATGCGCATCGGTATCGAGGAGCGCAGACGCTTCGTTGGTCATCACCTCCTTCAGGATCGCGGCCACTGATTTGCGTTTGGCGAACCATTGCCGTCTGATCCTGGTCAGAAGTTTTGTCGCATCCGCCTTGTCGAGCATGATCGCCCGGGTCGACCAGCGATAGGCGAAGGCAAGACGATTCAAGTCGTCGAGAATCCCGGGCGTCGTCGCCGTCGGAAACCCGACGATGGTCAGAACTCGCAGATGCGCTGAGCCGAGCATCGGCTCGAGCCCGCCGGTGAGCGGCCGATCGGCGAGCAGCGCATCGAGATACATGGGAACTTCGGGTACCCTGACCCGATGCCGTTTGGTCGAGACCGTCGAGTGTAGGTAAGTGAGGGTCTCCTCGTCATCGAGCCAGGCGCATTCCGGCATAAAGCCTTCGATGAGCTGCAACACGCGATTGGTCCGGTCGGTGAAGCCCCGGAGGATCTCTCGTGCATCGGCATCCACGGTGCGGTTGCTGCCTTCGTAGAGCAGCCGCTCGGCTCTCGCTGTGCCCTCGGCCGGCGGCAGATAAAGAAATGTCAGGAAATAGCTCGACTCGTAATGGGCGCCGGCTTCTTCGAACTGTGCTCTCCGCTCCGCATCGACCAGGGCGGAAGCTACATCCGGAAAGGTGTTCGGCGGATAGGCTCCAGCAGAATGGCGCTGGGCTTCGATAAAGATTGCCCACCCGGATTCAAGCCGGCGCAGCGCGTTGTTGAGACGGCCGGCAACAGCAACAAGCTCTGCCGGCACCGCGCTGTCGAGGTCCGGTCCCCGAAACCTTGCCGTGCGCTGGAACGATCCGTCCTTGTTCAGGATGACCCCCTCATCGACAAGAGCTGCCCACGGCAGAAAATCGGCAAGCCGGGTACTGGAACGGCGGTATTCGGCAAGATTCATCATGGGAGGCCTCATGTGTTGAGATGACCGGGGATGCGAAGGTGCCGGCGGATGACCTCGACAAAGTCAGCGTCGCGCTTGGCGGCCCAGACGGCGACCATGTGGCCAACGAACCAGAGCAGGAGGCCGGCGACCCAAAGGCGCAGGCCGATGCCGAGGGCAGCTGCGAGCGTGCCGTTAACGATAGCGATGGATCGCGGCGCGCCGCCCATCAGGATCGGCTCGGTCAATGCGCGATGTACCGGCGTGACAAAACCTGGGATCTCGCCGTCCATCAGATCGTCACTCCGCCGCCAAACGAGAAAAACGACAGAAAGAAGCTCGAGGCGGCGAATGCGATCGACAGGCCGAACACGATCTGGATCAGCCTGCGGAAGCCACCTGACGTGTCGCCGAACGCGAGCGATAGCCCGGTGACGATGATGATGATGACAGCGATAATCTTGGCGACCGGCCCTTCGACCGATTGCAGGATTTGGTTGAGCGGTTGCTCCCACGGCATGTTGGAGCCGGCGGCCTGGGCGGTGCTGGCCGTGAAGAGGACCGTTGCGAATATCGTGGTAGCGACTAAATCTCGCCCGCTAGGTAGAGTCATAGTCATGATTTGTCCCCTATTGCTGTCAGGCTGTAGTCGCCGGAAGTTCCGAGTCCTGTGATGCTAGTGAGCTCGGCCAGACGGCGATCGGCACCGCGACCGGACAGGACGGCAATGACATTGATGGTTTCCGCGATCAGGGCGCGCGGCACCGTAACGACCGCTTCCTGGATCAGCTGCTCGAGCCGGCGCAGTCCACCAATAGCCGTGCCGGCGTGGATGGTGCCGATGCCGCCGGGATGGCCGGTCCCCCAGGCTTTGAGCAGATCGAGCGCTTCGGCGCCTCGCACCTCTCCGATCGGGATGCGGTCAGGCCGCAGGCGAAGCGATGACCGCACGAGTTCCGATAGCGAGACCACGCCGTCCTTGGTACGAAGCGCGACAAGATTTGGCGCCTTGCACTGAAGCTCCCGGGTGTCCTCGATCAGAACGACACGATCCGAGGTCTTGGCAACTTCCGCCAGGAGTGCGTTGGTTAGCGTCGTCTTGCCGCTGGAGGTGCCACCTGCCACAAGGATGTTCTTGCGTGCTTCGACCGCGCCTTTCAAAGCACCGGCCTGGCCCGAAGTCATGATTCCGGCGGCGACATAGTCGTCCAGTGTGAACACGGCGATAGCTGACTTGCGGATCGCGAAGGCCGGTGCCGCAACCACCGGCGGCAACAGTCCCTCAAAGCGCTCCCCCGTCTCGGGCAACTCGGCCGATATACGCGGGCTCGCTGCGTGGACTTCGGCACCCACATGATGGGCGACCAATCGAATGATACGCTCTCCGTCCGAGGCAGACACCGATTCTCCGGTATCCGCCAAACCACTCGACAGTCGGTCGATCCACAACCGCCCATCAGGGTTGAGCATGACCTCAACGACTTCTGGATCTTCGAGGAAGCGCGCGATCGCAGGACCAAACGCCGTGCGCAGCATGCGCGTGCCGCGCGAAATTGCCTCCGATTGAATGGAATGGATTGCCACCGCCGTCCCCCAACGATGAGGCCGTCCCGAGCGGCCTCGATGGGGATGAATAGAGAAGGCAGGAAATGGCTCGGCGCAACAAGGCAGTTGCTGGGCTAGTAGCTTGGCGTAGGAAAAGAGAAATAAAGGAGTGTCCGGAGTCTTCACTCAGCGACGGCGGCGTGAAGAACGGCTTGTGAGGTTAGCCCCTCGCTCGTTAAACTGCCGCTTCGCTATTAGGTCTTGTATCCAAGCGCATCGCGTCTATCCTCAGAATTGCGATCTCGATTGGTACAAACTCGATTCTGCAGCGAGGAACAACATCGGTCATTGGGCTGGGCTTTCGCCGAGGGGCGCGCGCCCAACTCAATCCTTTAGTGGCTCAGCTCGACATGGCGCGACCGCGTTTTGCGAGACTGCCCTTGCGCCCCACTTACCAATCCACTCCGTCACAGGCCTCAAAAATGGGCTGCTCGAAGGCTGGCCGTTCGGATCCGGCCGAGATGCTGCGTGCTTTGGGAGGCCGGGCGAACGGACGGCAGAGACTTTTGCCGAACGTACGTATCCATGGGACCGCAAACCACACCAACGCGGCCGTTTGAAGGGCAACGCTGAGACCGAATGCGGCCTGATACGCGGCCACCGGATAATGCCCGTCCTGAGACGGCCATTGTCCGACCACGAGCCCAATGCCGTATTGAACCAGGAACGCCCAGCCGAAGTGCAAGAGGTTGAGAGCGCCGTTGGCGCGCGCGGCAAATTCCTTGGGGAAGTAATCGGCTATGGCCGCAAAGCTTAGCACGGTTGCGGCGCCGGCGATCGACACCACGGACCAAGGCAGAAGTGACGGCAGCGGGAGGCGCAAAATCAGCGCAAGTTCGGCCACCGCGAACAGGCCTCCCACGCCCGCCAACAGGATTTCGGTTCTTACGTTGTGTTTACGTAGACGATCGGCCATGGCACCGACAAACAAGGCTCCAAAGCTAAGTACAACAGCCATAAGGAACATTTGATGGACGCGGCTTTGTTGATCGAATCCTTCTACATCCGTAAGCCAGGCTGCGGCCCACAATGACTGCAACGCCCACGACGAGCCGATGCACGCCGCCGACAGCGGTGCAACTCTGAGGAATCGCGGATCTGAATAGACGGACCACAAGGTAAGTGGCTTTTGAGCTGATGTAACGATCTCCGAATCCTCGGCCCTTTCCGGCACGATCATATAGATGAGTCCTGCTACCGCGACCGTCCCAATGGTCAGGACTTCGAACAGGCTTCGCCAGCCAATCCAATTCAGCAACCAATCGGTTGGCGCGGTGGCCGTGACCGCTCCCAGAGACCCCAACATGATCATCCAGCCGTTCATGAGCGCGACGCGCTCTTTCGGAAACCAGGTGACGACGGCCTTGAGCCCGGCCATCAACGAGCCGGCAACGCCGAGTCCAATCATGGCGCGCGCCACAACAAGCTCTGGAAAACTTGAAGCGGTACCGAACAGCGTGGCGCCGCCGGCCGCGATGACCAGCAGCACGCCCTGGACTCGACGCGGCCCAAGGCGATCGAGAAATACTCCTATTGGAAGCTGGACCAGCCCGAAGACCAAGAAATAGACCGACGCGAGCAGCCCGACCTCTGCGGCGTCAATCCCGAAGTCGGAAGCCAATGCCGGTGAGATCGCGGCATTGATCGTCCTAAAGAGGTAAGCAAGATAGTAACCAGCAGCGAAGGGCAGGAAGACAGAGAGGATCAGGCGCCATTTTGAGGGCGAGGACTTCTGCGAGATATCCGAGTCCCTCGTCGATTCCGAATCTGAATCGATAGGTCTCGGTTGCGGGTTCGCCTTTCTATATCCGGCGGCATCAAGCCGGCCGGCAGAATGCGCTTGGACGCTCGCGAAAGTACAAATTGCCGCCGCCCTCCCCGGCGGCAGCGAACGATGCGGGGTTGATCTCAACCTCTTCCGCAGCAGGTCCTTGGTCTCTGTGTTGCTGATTTGGGCGGTGCGATATCTCGTTGGCTTCGCAGTCTCTGGAATCGAGGCGATCGATCGTCTCCTGCATCAGGGGCCGGCCCTGCCGAACGCGCCGGTCGACCTGCTCGGCCAGAACCTTGAAGCGCTCATCGCCGAGGAGAGCCGCTTCCTGCTGCCGCGATTGCGGGAGCGGTGGCATGACTGCAAGGTGATACCGGGCGTGCAGCGCGACGGTTTCGGCCATGATCCGCATGTTTCGCTCAAGGCGGTCGAGCTTATCGTCCATGTCGTCAAACCGGTCCCTCACGCTATCTTCAATCGAAGGGGTTACGCTCAGAAAGCGTTCAAGGGCGGCTTCCACGACCATGCTCTTGCCGACACCAGGACGTTCAGTTGCAGCGGCAAATCGATCGTAGAGCTCCTCGGTAAGCCTGATGGTCACCTTGCGGCTCCGCTTAGGTCTACACTTGGAAGCCGACAGGGCTTCGGCATGAGCATCGCTAGCCTGCATATCGACTTCGCTGTGGAGCTGCATGACGATCTTCCTATTCGCCGAGGACACACTGATCATTTGCACCGGGCCGACCGGCACGAGATCAGGTGATCAATCCTGAACGAAATAAAAAAACGCCTCATCGGCGTTGCTTTCAAGCAAACGAAGATGTCGATCGTAGTCTGGCGCAGCAAAGGATGGAAATGGCGAGGTCAATCAAGCTGAACCAGGCTCGCTCGACTGCTTACCGTGCGGCTCGGCATCCACTGATATTTCCTGTGCCAGGCTCTGGCCCTTGGCCAGCCTTCGCGCCAACGCCTCGACAAACCGTTCGTAACGTTCCCGCCCCTTGGCTTGCGCAGCAGGAAGTGCTGCCTCAGGGACAGGCGATGTTGCGGTCAGCCAGAACCGCACGAACAGAGCGACCGCTTCATTGGAGATCGTGACATGACGTTCGAGCCGCTCGACCTGTCGCGTCAACCGGTCCAGCCGTTTCCCAAGTGCGGCTTCCATTCTCTCGGAATTGTCCGGCGACAGAAACGAGGCCAGTGCCGTCTCGACGACAAACGCCTGATGCACGCGCTTTCGACCGGCATAGTCGGCGAGTTGTCTAGCAAGCTCGGGCGGCAAACGAAATGTGTGTTTGGTCCTCATCTCTTAAGCTCATAGGCCGAGGCCATCGCCAGGATCCATCGCCGCCTGGCGGGCGATATCCGTCCCCTGCTTTCTTAAGGCCGCTGCGCGCTGGATCTCGTCATCGGCCTCTTCGTCAGCAAAATCGAATTCGGCCTTCGCTGGGCCAGGTTCTGGTACGACTTCTTCATGTTGGGGAAGCTCTGGCTCGCGCCGAAGGCCGCCGTTGGCTGGATCATTGCTGGTTTCGGCGGTCTCGGGCTGAACTATCGGCTTAGCTTCAGCGATATCCGCGATAGGTCGGTGCAGATCGCTCCAGTCATCATCGCGCATCTCCCGACGCCCTAGCTCGCCACCAAGCTTCGCAGGAGGAATGACACGCTCGCGGAAACGCTCGTCTTCGAAATAGCGCGCTTTCTTGGCACGGATCGGCGAGCATCCGGAAACCAGGACCAATTCGTCGTCAGGCGGCAATTGCATCACCTCGCCCGGCGTCAGCAAGGGACGTGCGGTTTCTTGCCTTGATACCATCAGGTGTCCCAGCCATGGACTGAGCCTGTGACCAGCATAGTTCTTCATGGCACGCAGCTCGGTGGCCATTCCCAGTGCATCCGAGATGCGCCGTGCGGTCCGCTCGTCGTTGCTCGCGAAGCAAACGCGGACGTGGCAATTGTCTAGGATTGAGTTGTTCGGACCGTAGGCCTTTTCGATCTGATTGAGCGATTGTGCAATCAGGAAGCTTTTCAGGCCATAACCCGCCATGAACGCCAACGCCGATTCGAAGAAGTCGAGCCTGCCAAGGGCGGGAAACTCATCGAGCATCAGCAGCAGCCGATGCCGGCGCCTTTGAGCATCCAGATCCTCCGTCAAACGCCGGCCAATTTGATTGAGGATCAGGCGTATCAGCGGCTTGGTCCGGCTGATGTCGGACGGCGGCACGACCAGATATAACGAGGCCGGTCGCCTGGTTTCGACAAGATCGCTGATTCGCCAATCACTCCATCGCGTCACCTGCGCGATGACGGGGTCGCGGTAGAGACCAAGGAACGACATTGCCGTCGAAAGGACGCCAGAGCGCTCGTTCTCACTCTTGTTCAGGAGCTCGCGTGCGGCTGAGGCAATGACAGGATGTGGACCGGATCTGCCAAGATGCGCTGTCGTCATCATGGCATTCAATGTGACCTCGATTGGCCGCCGTGGATCGGACAGGAAATTGGCGACCCCAGCAAGTGTCTTGTCCTCCTCCGCGTAAAGCACATGCAGGATGGCGCCTACCAATAGCGAATGACTTGTCTTCTCCCAGTGATTGCGCTTCTCCAACGCTCCTTCGGGATCCACGAGCACATCCGCGATGTTCTGGACATCGCGCACCTCCCATTCCCCGCGGCGGACCTCCAAAAGTGGATTATAGGCTGAAGATCTTCGGTTGGTCGGATCGAACAGCAGGACCCGGCCATGCCGGGCGCGGAAACCTGAAGTCAGATTCCAGTTCTCTCCCTTGATGTCGTGAACAACACAACTGCCCGGCCAGGTCAGCAGGGTCGGAATGACAAGGCCGACACCTTTGCCGGATCGGGTCGGTGCGAAACACAGGACGTGCTCCGGTCCATTGTGGCGAAGGTAATGGCGGCCGAACCGGCCGAGCACGACGCCATCCTGGCCCATGAGCTGCGCGGACCGCAGTTCTGAAGCCGCCGCCCAACGCGCCGAGCCATAGGTTGCGGTTGTCTTTGCCTCGCGCGCCCGCCAGATCGACATGGCAAAGGCAACGATTATCGAGATGATGCCGCCCGATGCTGCGATGCAGGCGCCTTGCAGAAATATTTTTGGCGCGTAGGCGTCATACGCGTACCACCACCAGAAAAACGCCGGTGGATAATAGATGGGCACCCCATCAATTAGCTCAAACCATGGTTGACCCAACCGCGGCTGAAAGCCCAGCTTCCAGGCAACCCATTGTGTCGCCGCCCACATCGTCAGGAGGACGATGCCAAGCACGATGCAGGTTTGGCCCCAAAGCACCTTGGTCGAAGACATAAGTGCAAGGTGCAAGGTGTTCGCGACCGTTCAAGATGAATTCGCCTTCAGGCGTACGCCTTCGGATCGGAGCGTAGGAATCGGATCAAGCTTTTTTGGCAGACGCTACCGCTCGCAAATGAGTGCAGGTCCCGCGCCCGGTTACAATCCCAACCCACGCTTCCTTCCAAACTCCCATTCGATGCCGCCGGACTCGCGCTGAATGCCTGTGATAAATTGACCGATGCGCTTTTCGAGAACCGGCTGCCAGGGTACCAGTCGGAAGCCTAGTCCGTCCTCGATCATGGCGAAGCGTCCGCTTGCAAGAGAGGCAGCGCCGGTGAGGCGGCCGCTGACATATTCGCCCGCTTTGCTGGGCGTGAACGTCAGGCCGCGCTCGGCAGCCATTTGACGGCCGACGCGCTCCACCTCGCGCTGCTCAAGATTTGCGATAGCCTGCGCCGGGATCTGGATGGCTCCTTGTCCTAAAGTGGCATGACCCATTTTGACGAGGTGCTCGGCGCGGCGATGGAGAGCGTCTCTGACATCGCGGCCAAAGCCGCCGTCAGCGATGACCAGAGGCTCCCGAGCCGTCAGTTCCCGATCGAGCCAGGTGGCGGCGTCACTGGCAATTTGTCGCTCGAGATTTTGCGGCGAGAGAGACTTGATCCTCGGACCCTCACCGCCTGTGGCGCGATCGTAGGCCTGGCCGCGCTCGACGATGTCGCTGGGGACCTTCCAGCGATCGTCGTCGAGACGTTCGACATGCCCTGCCCGACGCAAAGCCTCCAGCCTTCGGACATGCGAGCGGACAAAGGATTCGGGATCCTTGCCCTCTCGTTCGAATTGCTCGCGGATGCGCCCCAGGTGCTGGCTGGGTCGGTAAAGTCCGTCGTTGTCGCCCGCGTTAAGAGCGATGTTGCGATCAGCAGCTCGCGGTCCGGAGATGGCCGGCACCACCTCCACGATCATGTCGCGCCCGATGTCCTTCAGATGAGAAGCATCCGGGAACTCGATATGATGAACTCGGCCGTCTATGCCATCGACGACCAGATAGATCCGCTCGTCCATCTCATCGCCGGCCAACCCTTTGGCCAGGACGCGACCTCTGACTTTCTCGCTCGGCCGGGCACCGTGGCGGACGTATTGGTCGACGCCGCGTTCTCCGTCAAGGCCGTGAGTTGCGAGGGCTCGGTGCATGGTCTTGATGATATCGTTGCGATCGGAAAGCTCCTTCAAGGTAACCTCGGCGCGGTCAGAGATAGCCCACTGCCCGGTCTCGATCTCATTTGCGAGTCCATAGCGCTCCAGGTGCTTGACCCGTGCGATCATGAGCCCGCGGTTCTCACGAAATGCATACGTCGTTCCTCCTCCTGGTCTTAAGTCAACTATTCCCCTTTCGCGCTGCTCGGTAGCGAGCATCTTGTCGAGCCGGGTCCACCGCTCCGCCGCAACCTCTGTCTTCAATTTGGACTGAAGCTCGATCTCGCTCTGGTGTCCGAGTTCCAGAGTCACCAGCTCGGAAGCCCGATGACGGATACCGTGGGCGATATAGTCTCCAGCAATATTGAGGATACCACCTCCGTCGAGGACACCGCGGACGATGATGTGGGTATGCGGATGGCCGGTGTTGTAATGATCTATCGCGATCCAATCGAGGCGCGTCTCGAGGTCCTTCTCCATCTGTCGCATGAGGTCGCGCGTGAAGGTTCTGAGATCGGCCATGTCGTTGGAATCTTCCGGCGCCACAATAAAGCGGAACTGATGCCGGTCCTCACGTCCCCGCTCGACAAAGGCCTTGCCGTTGGCCTCGTCCTCAATAGCCGAATAGGCCTTCCCTTTCTCGCCGTCGCGATTGACTCCATCCCGCTCAATGTAGCGGAGATGAGCATCGACAGCCTTGCTCGCCGCCTTGGCCCTTTCCGGACCATGCAATGCTCGCTTCCGTCCCTGGGCGTTGAGCTTGACGATCCTCGCCTTGACGGCGACGCGGCGCGAGCGGAAGCGTCCGTTTGAATCCAGCTGCCAACCACCGTTCTGACCATCGCGGAGAAATAAGGGGACGACTTTCGCGCCGCGACCTCGCGCATTGAATCGACCGGTTCTTGTCCCTCCGCGCCCTTCGCCGCCAGCCGGCCCGCGTCCAATCCTGTTAGGATCCCCACCGGCCCTTCTGACGGCCACCTGAACCTGCTTCAGGAACGGCTGAGACCGCAGACCACCACGCGGATTGATCCGGGTCCCCCGGCTGCCGACGCGTCCGGGCCGCACATGAAAATCGTCGCCTTGATCTGTCGCCATGAGCTGACGATCATCGTCGGATCCGCCCCGTGCAAGAGCCGCGAGACTTCGATCGTAGAAACTCGTAATGTCGCGCACGAGATCGAATAAGAAGCGGAGATCCGCTGGTTGAAGTTCGCAAGCGCCATCGCTTGGCCCGTTGAAATTCCTCGTCAAGCTCGAAGGGCGCCATCTGGCCTCGATGGAACGTCGTTAACCGCCAGCCATGGCGGTTCTAAAAACCAATGTGCAGACAAAGGTTTCTTGACCGCTGACCGGTCGGCGAGTCAGCGAGCGCCAGCTCGCTTTATCTTGCCCTCCTCGGTCGCTGGTTCCGAGGGCCCAACTTCCAAGCCAACAGACTCTCGGTACTCGCGGCGATTTGCGACAAAATGCAGTACGGGTCATTGCGGTGGATCATTCAATAGCGCCTGCCCGAACACGTCGGCTGGTGGCCGATTCATTGCGAAAGAGCCACCGAGACTTGGCAGTTGACTTGCGAAGCCCCCCACTGTTTGCGAGCGAAGCGAGCGTTTGCGATAGCGATCGTTACCCGAAGGGCCGAGACACCCGTAGGGTGGCTCGGTGAGGAGCGAAGCGACGAGTAGAGCGCGGGCCGAAGGCATCGCCCATATGCCATCAGCACGTTAATATCGTACTCCTCCGCGAACTCTTGCCGCGTGAGCGAGGGTCCTTCAGTAGCAAACCCGAAAGTCTTAGCGTCATGATCGTGTTGCAGCGCTTCGAATGCAAACCGAATGTCCGTCACGGTGCGCCCACCCGCTCAACAAACAGGAGAGCCTCGCGCCAAGGAAGTGCACGCCTGCCGCCAGCTACGGCACGTTCACCCTGCTCGTTACGGCGCGGATCCAGCTTGCCGGAATGGAGAAGGGAGCGGAGGCTTCTGCAATGGGAATGGCGAACCGGTCGATGGTCTTGGAATGCACGGCAGGTTGTGCGCGAGAGGTTGACTCAAAGTCCGTGGAGGCGGCCATCGGGCAAACAAGTGGCACGATGGCCGTGACAAGGCGTGCAATGATCCGACGCGGACGTAGTCCTGCAATCTGGCCCGGCAATATCAGCTTACAGCGGTTGCGTCGCAGACTGTGCGGCCGCTCTACCTGTTGTGGACGCCCCGGTAAGGGAAGATCAGAGTGTGCAAGAATAAGCTGTATTAGGTCGGAGGGATGCTGCCGATCTGCATGATCACTCCTCATGCGTCCACACCGGCACCACCCTGCCGATAACCGCGGATGCAGGGAGCGATCCAAAGTATCGACTGTCAAGGGAGTCCTCGGACTGCCAATTCATGACAAAGACATCGCCTTCGCCAATGATGCGGCACCCTTGCCAGGCCGGCAGTGGGCGGTTGCGATGATCGCGCGCGCGTGCTTGTCCCATCTCAAGGTTATCAACGGTGATGATGAGCCCGGTTCGGCACACGACCTGTCCTGGCAGCGCCACGATCCGCTTCAGCATCGGAACGCCATAGGGAAGGTAATCGTTCAGATCAAGGAAGGCTGCTAGCGGATCGGGTGGCTGAACGGCGACAAGCTCGGTGACGCTGAGCTTGCCGGCCGGCGCGACGCGATAAAGGCCAATCGGAACGCTGTTCGACGCGTTCCAGATGTAGCGGGGCGTCGCTCCTCCGATCGTGGAGACGAGAGCAGCGACGGCCGCGAGTGCCGTGAGGATTGTGCCGAAACGAGCGTTCATGATGCAATTCGTCGGCGACGGAGCCAGGCCTGATGGCGCGACCGGGTATAAGGTCGGGGCGTTTCATTGACCGACAAACGGTTATGCACGTGGTGCCAATAATCGGGCGCCGCGTCGGCTGGATTGATGCCGAGCGCTTCGATCGCATCGATCGTTTGCAGCACGCGTTCGACTTTCGGCGAGCTTGATAGCCGCAGCAGGCTCTCGCCGCCGGGACTGATCCAGGGGACCGTCGAATGGGGCCGCCCGGGCGTTGCGGCGCGCAGGATGTCAATGCGGGACAGGACGGTACCGAAGTCATTGGACGTCCAGCGCACGAAAGCGAAGATGCTGCCGGGCGTGAAGGACAGGACGCGGCGGTTTCCGCTCAGGATCCGTTCCGATACCGGATTGCCGAACCGAATCCGGTTCTCGATGCGCTTTTCGAGCCACAAGAGCTCTACTGTCGTGAGATCGCTCATGATGAAGACTTCCTTGCTGTTGAAGTGCTGCCCGATACGAAGTGAAGACGGGGCCGCGATTTTCAAATCAGCTGGCCACGCGCGCGGAATTGCGTGTTGCCGGCGTCGCGGTCGACGACCTGCTGCACGGCAACGCTTGTCTTCGGGCATGCTTCAGCGACGCTCCTTGCCCGCATACGGGATGGGAGCGTGCCGTTTCGCAGGTAGAACCGCGCCGGAGCCCGGATCGCTGGTTGACGTTCTGGTGCCGAGGTCGGCCCACGCGCTCAGATCGGCGACCGCGTAGACGACGCGTCCGCCGATCTTCCGGTAGGCGGGACCGGTGCCATAGATCCGGTGCTTTTCCAGAGTGCGGGGAGAAAGGCTGAGGAATCGCGCTGCTTCGGCAGTCCGCAAGTATCGGGGCGGCAATCCGGTGTTCGGATCCGACATATGAAGGGCTCCGTGATGGTCTGGAACGCCGGCGAGGTCGCCGGCGCGTCAAGGGACACAATGGCGGAATGGAGCCTCAAAGGGGGATGCCGAAGATGAGGGGGTGTGTTTTCGGCACCCCGAACGGCGGAGCTATTTTTTTCTGGATGTGGGGCGCAGCAACGCACGGTAACCGCCGCGCATCAGGGCGATACCGCTCTGGACCAGGCGGATGGTCAGGCTGCGAAGATCATGATCCTTCCAGGAGCGGCCGAGAACGCGCTCCTTGCCGAACAAGCCCTCTGCGATTTCACGATAACTATGACCCGCCAACCATGCATCGAGGGCCCGCATAATTAGTATGAAGCGCCGCCGGCGCTGGTACGAGAACTCAAGAGGCGGCGTACCGAGACGGCGGCCTTCGATGGCGGACCAAAATCGGTGTGCCGCCTGCAGTCGTATGTCGAAATTGGCGTCGAGTGGCAATGCGACGCAAAGCGGCGAACCTCTGGCGGGCATTGCCGGCAGGTGGAGCCGGTGAATTGCGCCTGCCAGCGGTACAATGGCGTGCCACCCATCTAGCCCATGGCGAAGTTCGCCGCCGGCGAGCGCGGTCCAATCGAGATCATAGTGCCCGGTCTCGCTGGACGCGTCCGCTTCGCGGAGCGCGAGGACCGTCGAGAGAGCCTCGGGGGCCCAGAATATCGCTTGTCGGTCGAAGGCTTTTTCCGGATCAGCCGCGAAAAGACAGCCCCCATTTATTGCGGAATTGATGCGTCATTCCGCTCGATCGCTCAGCGGCTGTCAGATTTCTGAACTCTTGCTGGTATTCGCTGTCGCGGCGGAGCCATTCCCAGGCAATGTCGGCTGTCTCTGCCGTTCCGAAGTTTGCGTAATCTTGCTCTGATCTCCAATCAACGCCCGACATGACTACGTCCCCGCTGCACTGCGCTAACGATGGGGAATTGCAACACGACAAATGTGACCATTTCTAGTTGCAGGTACTCGTTCGATCAAATGAGAAGATTTCCATTTTCGATCAACCGTCAACAAGACGTCACGTTTGTTCCAAACGTCCTTCATGATTCGCCTTTCGGCCATCCTCGCGCGAGGAGATCACGATAACCGTGGCGGGCAACCCATTTCGCGCGCGCCAGGTGGCTTTCGTAAGCGCGGCGAGCACGATCGGGCTCCGAGATCGGGTCGAGGCCAAGAACAATCCGCGCGACTTCTTGCCAGTCGGCGCCGGCTTTTTCCGCATCGAGAAGACGCACGTAGGTGACGGCGTGTTGCTCGTCATAGGGCGTCAGCGCAGGCTCTTGGGGAGCCAGATCTTCGACTTTGGGATCAAGCGGCGGCACGCAAGAAACTCCTATTGCTCGAGAAGCTTCGTTTTGGCGAACCCTAGCTGCTCTATTATCGTACCGACTAGGTCGAGCGGTCTACTGGTCTTTGTGCGCATCAGAGAATAGAGAATCGCGGAACACTTGGGGCGCCGAAGCCACGGCACTCGTTTCCGCGTATTATAACACGTAGCATTGAAATACGCGATTGCCTCCTATCCTGCGGATGGACATTCGCAAGGTCTTTGGGGTAAACGCGCGTAAATTCCGCTTGGCTTTGGGGCTGAGCCAAGAAGCTGTCGCCGAGCGAATGGGTGTCGATCGCGCTTTTATCAGCAGCATGGAACGAGGGCTGCAGAATGCGACCCTGCTCACGATCTTGGAAACGGCTCGAGCGCTGGAGGTTCGGCCGGTGGATTTGCTCGACGAAAAAACACCCAAGGCTCGTAGCTAATCTCGCAAGCGGAGTGCGAAGACTTCGCACCCGACCGCACTAAGCCCACTGCTATTCGAGAACTCAGGCCTGCGCCTCGGTGGGCCCCTCGCGACGCCTTTCGTCTTGCCGGCTTTGGGCACTAAGGGAGCCCCGCCCGGATTGACCGGGCGGGGCTTGACGGAGCTAGCCTTACTCGCCGTTCTTGCGCGGCCGCGACCACAGCAGGGTGTAGCCCTCGCCAGGCTCGTCGTCGAACAGGTTAGCGTAGATCGGCGCGTTGAAGGAGGGATCGTCGAGCTTCAGCGACAGGTAGTCGCGGCCTTCCTCGGAACGCTTCGACCACGCGGCGCCAATCTCAGCCCGGCCGACAAAAACGCGGTGGCTCGGAGCTTTGTCGTTGGAGGGATTGCTCTCGGCGACGATACGGACGCCTTTGGCCTGCAGACTGAGGGTGATGATCTCGCCCTGGAAATCGTTTCCGACCTTCTTGAACGAACCGATGGTAGCCATTTGTCTTCTCCTGTTGTGTTTCGAGCCCGCGACCACCGCGGCCTCGATGGCGATGGACGGGCCGAAGACGATCGGCGACGCACCCGCCTTCGGGCCGGAGCGAAGCGGAGGACGCCGTCGTAGGGACTTTCTTGCCTCGCGAGGAATGGGCGCAAGCCCAGGGGAAGAAAGTCCCTACGACGGCGTTGCGGCTCAGACGATCGAGGCGAAGCCGGTCTTCGGCCAGATCAAGCCATCAAAGAGGCCAGGTGCGTCCGCGTGCTGAACAACAATCGCGAGAGAAAATGGCGGGTCTCGGTTCGGCTCGACAAGAGGTCGGAACGGTTCGGCGTAAGAAAAGAAACAGTGGGAGGCAAAAGCGGTAGTGTCAGCGCGAAAAGCCAGCCACAAGCGAGAGGGCTCCAGCATCGTGTCTATACGCTGGGGTTGGAAATCAACGCAAATTCATCGAAGCGCTCCGAGGAGGGCCGCGACCATCTCTCGCTCAAACTCGGCGATCCCGCGATCAAGATGGCGGTCTGTTCAATCTGCAAGGCGACGATTAGGAAGGGCTACACCTTGCTCTGGTCGCGACCGCGGAAGAACGGCGAGTAAAGCTTACCCAATCAAGCTCCCGCCGGATCGATTGGGCGGGGCTCCGTAAAGACGGTCAACCGCGTCCACGCCGTGACGCCAATGAAGGCCGCACCGAGGCAGGCGAAAACCTCGCGCCAAGCCAGCGAAGGCACCCCAACCTGTGACAGGACGAGAACGAGGTGATAGCCGACAAGTGAAGCCGGCACGGCGAACACGGCCGCAATGATGGCGCGCAAGATCATGGACCGTGTCATTGCAAAGGCAACTTGACCGAGGGCGAGCGTCATCCCGCCAGCAGCAATGCCGACAAGCGGCGCGCCGAGAGCGCCGGCACCGCTGTGTAATGCCATCATGCCGGCACTGACGGCGACAAAAAACGGCAAGGCATACACTGCGAGCGTGAAGATCAGCCAGCAGAACAAGCCAATGCCAGCGACGTTGAGAAGAATTCCAAGGGCGAGCATGGTGGTGGCTCCGTTTGCAAGTGTAACGGTCGCGCCTTCCACCACCACCGCGGCGCAATTGTCGAACATGCAATCGAAAGGAGGCGGAGTTGCGGCGATGCAACTCCGCCTGGGTGGTGACGGTGTTGGTAAGGCGCTTATGCAGCGCCGAACTTCCAAACAGGGATGCCCAGCCGCTTCGCCTTGTCGGCAAGGTTGTCCTGGATTCCGGTGCCCGGGAAATGCATGACGCCGATCGGCAGCAGCTCGAGCATGGCGTCGTTGCGCTTGAACGGCGCCGCCTTGGCGTGCTTCGTCCAATCCGGCTTGAAAGCAATCTGTGGGACCTTCCGGGTCGTGGCCCATTTGGAAGCGATCAGTTCGGCGCCCTTTGGCGAGCCGCCGTGGATCAGGACCATGTCGGGATGCTTGGCGTGAACCTTGTCGAGACGATCCCAGATCAAGCGGTGGTCGTTGCAGTCGAAGCCGCCGGTCAGTGCGACCTTCGGTCCGGGAGGCAACATGACCTCGGTTTCGGCGCGGCGCTTGGCGGCGATGAAGTCGCGGGAGTCGATCATTGCCGCGGTGAGCGTGCGATGGTTGACCAGTGATCCCGATCGAGGGCGCCAGGCTGAGCCGGTGCGGACCTCAAAGAGTTCAACGGCCTGATCGCGGAAGAGCTCCAGGCAGTTGCGGCGTTCGATCAGCGTGATGCCTTCTGCCGTCAGGCGCTCGAGCTCGACCGAGCGCACTTCCGAGCCGTTCTGCTCGCGCTGGCTTTTGCGCTGCGCCTGCTCATTGTCGTCGAGCTGCCGGACGATGCGATCTGTGGCACGATGGAAGAGGTTGACCGTCGACCACAGCAGATCCGGAAGGTCGGGCTCGAGCCGCGTGTCGCTGAGGGTAGCGACCAGGGCGTCGAAAATATCGGCGACAGCACCGGCGATCATCTTGCCTTCTGGCAGCGGTCTCGGATCGGGCTGGTCGTCGAATGGACGGTAGCCAAAGAGCTGCAATTCGTTGAAGACGAGGTCGGTCGGAGAAAGCGTGTGCTGTTCGGTGTCGTCATGGTCGCTCATCGGGAGAGGTCCTTTGCCGGATCGGCCGCGCCCATCGCGGCCTTCGTGGCGATCACTCAGACGGCGGGCGGAACGGGCCAGAACCCGAAAGCGCAGCGGAGGGCCGAAGCGCCAGCGGAGGATGGCGAAGGCCGGCTATTTTGCTTCGCGATGCAAAGGCCCGCAGGGCCGGCGGAAAATAGCCGGCCGCAGCCATTGCCGGACCGAGCCGCTTGCCGTCCGATCGCCCTCTAGAAGGCCGTGGTCGCGCCTCTCCGGCATTGGGTCGCAGCGACCGAGCTGTCGACATAGATGGGAGCTAAACGCCGCCTATACGACGGTGGCCGACAAGAGCAGAAAGCGGGATATGTCCTCCGGTGCCAGCTGAAGACGTAATGCTGCCCGGAGGGTATCGAGACCGAAGACGTGCAGATCCTCGTTGAAGTCGCCGAGCCGAGGCGATAACGGGATCGCTTCGATGCCGGCCGTTTGCGCGCGTTGCAACAGAACAGCTTGCACCATGTCTCCAGCGGCGTCAGCATCCCGGGCGATATAGAGCCGACGCAAGCTCGAAGACAGCAGCATGGCTGAGAGGTGATTGGCCGACAGCGCTGCTGCCATCGACAATGTTGGCAGCGCACATCGCAGCGAGAGCATGGTTTCGATGCCTTCGCCGGCCACAAGCACGTCGTCGTCTGGCGTACCGAAGCGAACTGCATTGCCGAGCAGATCGCCCATGGCCCGTCGCGGCGTGTCGATCGGCGCCTTGCCGAGTCGAATGCGATCAAAGCCGTCTGGATCGAGCCACGTGCGATGCACACCAGTGATTCCGCCATCGAGATCTGTGACGCAAGCGATCATCGCCGGCCAGGTCTCGGTCGGCAGATGCTCATCGGGGCGATAGTAGCAGCGCGGATGGAAGCGGAGGCTGCCGCTATGGTGCACGCGAGCTATTCCGCGGCGCCGCAGATAGGTCTCCACCATAGTGCCTTCGATCGGGCCTGAGATTGCAAAGAGCCGCCTTGCGGCCTCTCGTGATCCCGCCGGGACGGAGCGCACTGGGGGCAGTCGTGGTACGGGTTCCGATTCAGTGCGGGGCAGCTTGAGAAACCGCCTCGCCTCTTCGGCAACTTCGCGGAAGTCACGGAGACCAAGGTTATGCCGAATGACGTCCAGGAGATCGCCATGCTCACCGGTCGCGGCGTCGGTCCACTTACCCGCGCTCCCCTTCGTGGAGTCCTGGAGTCGCACGAACATCGAGCGGCCCGGCGTATTGTAGACATCACCAACCAGCCAATACCGCCCTTCGCGCTTTCCATTGGAAAGGTAATGACGGCACACCGCCTCGGCCTCGCGCGCGAGGCGATGCGCCAGTTCGGAGGCATCGTGGCGCATCAGGCAGCCTCCCGTTCGACGATGCGCTCGATTGGATAGTGCTCGAGTACCTTCGCCAGGACCTCGATGCCGGCCTCATCAGCAGGCACGAACATGCGCAGCTTCCAGGAAATGATCTCGCTGAACAGGCCATACGCCCTGAGGCGATCGCGCATCGTGTCGTTGAATCCGGACAGCTCGATCCGGTGTCTGCCCATGACGCGGACGCGGTGAAGCTGGAGGCCTTCGGCCAGGTCGAGAACGGTTCGCCCCTCCATTAGAGCGGCAAAGGCTGCGTCGGACGCCAGCTTGGGCGCGTCGGCCGCAAGGACGTTCGCCACCCAACTGGCCGAAACCTTGCGGCCGATGACTCTTTCTCCAGCATCGGTCTGAAGCCGGTAGACCCGCGTCGACTCGTCCGGCAGCCGCTTCCAGATCGGCAGCAGCAAGCCGGCGACGACATGGATGGTGCTTTCCGAGAATTCGGGCAGGTCATGGAGCTCGGCCTGCCAGGCCGCGCCGAAGCGGCCGCGATCGGCTTCGGCCCAATGGCTTTCCGCCATTGTGCTTAGGGGAACGCTGTGCTGCTCCATCGGCCGGATTAGCCGCACGCGCCGCTCGATCTCACCGTCATCGAGCATGAAGCTCGGCGCCGGCACCTGAACGGCGGCCCGGCCCGAGCGCTCGTTGACGAGCGGCACGGCGCACGAATCCGAGAGCCGATCGAACGCCTCCCGCAGCGTTACGGGACGATTACGCCGCCGTTCGGTGATGGTCAGCAGCCGTGTCTCGGTGCCAGTCCCGGGATGGGTATAGATGACGCGTCGGTCGGTGATAATGAAGCTCTCGGCGAGCAGCGTCTCCAGGCCAGCATCGTAGGCGCCGGACGCGATCGCGCCTTCGATGCGAGCGGAGAGCAGTTGCTCGAACGCGGCAAACAACACGTTTTGCAGGTCGATGGTCAACGCTAGCAGCCTGTTCAAGAATGTCGTGATCGGCGGCAGTTCATCCTTGATGCCGTTGGCATCCATCAGCTTCAGACCGGTCGCGTCCTCAAACGCCTGGAGCGAGCAGCCATCAACCTCGCCGCGGACGAGAAGCAGATATAGTTGGCGCAGTGCGTCACGGCCGTAATGGCTTTCGAGGTTGTCCTCGGGGCGGAACAGGCCCTGCCCTCCGGTCTGGCGCTGACCTCGGGTGATGGCGCCCAGCGTGTCGAGCCGGCGAGCAATTGTGCTGAGAAAGCGCTTCTCCGCCTTCACATCTGTCGCAATGGGGCGAAACAGCGGCGGCTGCGCCTGGTTGGTACGATTCGTGCGACCCAAGCCCTGGATGGCGGCGTCGGCTTTCCAGCCAGGCTCGAGCAGGTAATGAACACGCAGCCTGCGATTCCGAGCCGACAGTTCGGCATGGTAGCTTCTCCCCGTGCCGCCGGCGTCGCTGAAGATGAGGATGCGCTTGGCGTCGTCCATGAAGGCCGCGGTCTCGGCGAGATTGGCCGAGGCCGCGCGGTTCTCGACGATCAGCCGATCCCGCTTACGAACGACGCGGCGAGAACGTCCCGTGACCTCAGCGACCATGTCCGTGCCGAACCGCTGGACGATCTGGTCGAGCGCACCCGGTACGGGCGGAAGCGAGGCGAGCTTTTCGATCAGGCGGTCGCGGCGCTTGGCGGCTTCCCGGCTCTCGACCGGCTGACCGTCGCGATAGACGGGCCGGGAAGAGAGATTACCCTCTGAGTCGGTGAAGGGCTCATAGAGCTGGACCGGGAAGGAATGGGCGAGGTAATCGAGGACATACTCCCGCGGGGTGATGTCGACCTGAACGTCGCTCCACTCTTCGGTCGGAATCTCCGCCAGCCGGCGCTCCATCAGCGCTTCGCCGGTCGAGACGATCTGGATGACGGCCGCATGGCCGGCATCAAGATCGCGCTCGATCGAGCGGATCAACGAAGGCGTCTTCATCGAGGTGAGCAGATGGCCGAAGAAGCGCTGCTTGGCGCTTTCGAAGGCAGATCGCGCCGCGGACTTAGCCTGCGCGTTCAGAGTGCCGGTCTCGCCGGTGATGTTGGCGGCGCGCATCGCCGCGTCGAGATTGTTATGGATGATGCTGAATGCGCCGGCATAGGCATCGTAGATGCGAACCTGCTCGGGCGTAAGCTGGTGTTCGAGCAGTTCGTATTCGACACCCTCATAAGATAGCGAACGCGCGGCATAAAGGCCGAGCGCCTTGAGGTCGCGCGCCAAAACCTCCATGGCGGCGACACCGCCCTCCTCGATCGCCTCGACAAACTCGGCCCGCGTCGCGAATGGGAAGTCGTCACCGCCCCACACTCCGAGACGCTGAGCGTAGGCGAGATTATGAACCGTAGTCGCACCGGTGGCCGAGACGTAGACGACGCGGGCATTCGGCAAAGCATGCTGCAGCCTCAGGCCCGCGCGGCCCTGCTGAGAGGCCGCCCCCGGACGATTGCAAGCAATCGCCTTGAGGTCACCCCGCTCGCCCTTGCCACCAAGCGCGTTCTGCATGGCGTGGCTCTCGTCGAAGACGATCACTCCGTCGAAGTCGGAGCCCAACCATTCAACGATCTGACGCGCGCGCGAAAGCTTTTCTCCACGCTCGTCGGTGCGCAGCGTAGCGTAGGTGGTAAATAGGACGCCTTCCGCAAGCCGGATCGGCGTGCCCTGCCGGAAGCGGGAAAGCGGCGTCACGAGCAGCCGCTCCACCCCAAGTGCCGACCAATCGCGCTGCGCATCCTCGATCAGCTTATCGGATTTGCTAATCCAGACCGCACGACGCCGGCCCTTCAGCCAGTTGTCGATCAGGATACCGGCGACCTGCCGGCCCTTGCCCGCGCCGGTGCCATCGCCCAGGAACCAACCGCGGCGAAAACGAACCGCATTCTCAGCGTCATCACGCGCGGCCGCCACGACGTCAAAGGTGGCATCGACCGTCCAGGAACCTGCGAGAAACTCCGAATGGGCTTCGCCAGCGTAGATGACGCTCTCGAGCTGCGCGTCCGAGAGGATGCCATCCGTTATGACATTGGCCGGCAGATGCGGCCGATAGGATGGCTTTGGCGGCGCGACCGACGCCATTGCAGCCGACTGCACGAGCCTTGTGGGATGGGCCTGCGCGCCGGGAATGCGGATCGACTGAAGTGTGTAGGCTTCATAGAGCGCATCGGTGATGGTACTGGCATCAGTGGGCATCCAGTCGATGGGCTCATAGATGACTTCCGTCGCCACGAGATCGGATGCTGGCGCCGCGGTCGCCGGTTGGCGCTTTGCGACGTAGGCGCGGACGGTCCGCGGCGTGGACGGGCTGGCAATTGCTGGCACGACCGCAATCGGCTTGCCAGCAAGTGGACGACGTGCTGGCACGTCCCGGATGACCCAGCCGAGCAAAGTCGGCAGGTCTCGCGCGATGCCAGCGGATGCCGGCAACAACGCGATATCGCCCGCCGGCACCCGATCGATAACGGTCAGGCGGGTGTCGGTGGTGGTACCGTGCTTGGCATAGACGGCGCCGTCAATCGCCGCCGAGAACACGACCTGTCCCTGATCCTGAAGCCGCTTGAAGGAGTCGGTCCACACAGGGTTGTCGGGGGCGACGTTCGCGCCGGTGATGGCGACCAGGCGCCCGCCTGCTGGAAGACGGGCCAACGCCGAGCCGACGTGCTGTAATGCCGCATCTGCCATCGCGCGATCGACGTGGACTGCGGCCGAGAACGGCGGGTTCATCAGCACGACGCTCGGCACGGTACGCGCATCGAGGTGGTCGTTGATGTGTGCGGCGTCAAACCGCGTGGTGGAGATGGCAGGAAAGATCTGCCCGAGAATGCCGGCGCGGCTCTCGGCGAACTCATTGAGGACGAGGGAGGCGCCAGCCAGTTCCGCGAGAACGGCCAGATGGCCGGTACCGGCCGACGGCTCCAGCACGACATCGGCTGGCGTGATCGCGGCGGCCACGCTCGCGACATACGCCAATCCGATCGGCGTCGAGAACTGCTGGAGCGATTCGCTTTCCTCGGACCGGCGTGTCTGGGTCGGAAGGAGGCTTGCGATCCGCATCAGCATCGACAGCATGTCGGCTGGCGACGCCGCCTTGGCGCGCATGGCGGCGCCATGCCGCCGCAGGAACAGGACGGTCGCCGCCTCGCAGGCGTCGTAAGCGGTCTTCCAGTTCCAGGCGCCGGTCGCATCGGAGGTGCCGAACGCTGCCTGCATGGCGTGGCGCAGAACGGCGGCATCGATGCGACGTCCCTGTTCRAGATCGGTCAAAAGCTGTCGCGCAGCCCTGACGACTGCGGATGCGACAACGGCGGTGGCACGCATCGAGAGCGGCGCGGCGCTGGCGCCGCCGACGAGAGGTTCGGTCATGAGGGATGTCTTTCGGAGAGCGGGAAAGGGCCGAACCGCCCGGCGCTCTCCTGACACCGCCGCGGCTCAAACCCTTCCCGGCCCACCTCTCCCTCTGGACCTCAGCCAGAGAGAAAGGGTCCGGCGACCCGGCGCCGGACCCTTTGAGCGAACTATCCCAACCGACGATTCACTTGTTGGAACCGTGCTCGACGGACGACGTGTCAGAGCCGCCAGGTCGCAACGATTTCTTGTTCCCGGCGGTGATAATCGAGCATCTCGCGGTAGAACCGCTTGCGCGCTATGCGACACCGGGGGTCGCGAAGCGCTTGCCGAGTGAGCTTGCGCGCTGCCGCGCGAACCACCGCACGCCAACTGTCATGCACAGCGATGTCGAGGCGCAGATACGTGCCGTACATGGTCAAGCTCCATCTGCGGTCGAAGAAACCAGCGGCTCGGGCTCGCACGAGATGCGCCGCGTGCGGCTCATCCAGGGTTCGGGACGGATGCACCTCACCCAATCGGCGAAAGACGGGATGTATCCGAGATCCTCGATAACGTGCTGCTCACCGACCCAGCGCGTCGGAATGACGCGGCCGGACGACAATGTGATGGTCGGACCAAAGATGGTCTCGGCCATGAAGATGCCCTCAGCGTGATGGCGGAGCGCGCGGTGCCGAAAATCCGCCGTGATCTGCTTGCTGGCATCGAACCAGTTATGGATTGGCAGATAGTCATCGACTGCCCCGCCCCACTTCTTCAGCGAGGAGAGCGAATGATGATAGGGATGCGCCATTGCTTCCTCCCTCAGAAGACATGCTGGGTGTATTGGGAGGTTTCGATCCGCTCATTGAAGTTGAGCGTGATCGTTCGCTCGGCGACGTCGAACAGAAAGTCACCGTAGGCGCCCTGGTTATTCTCCCATCCGGAGTAGGTCTGCTCGAGGAGGTCGTAGACAAGCTTCTCAATCGCGTCCTTCACGGAGAGGGTTTGCCGCGTGACAATCTGGTTGCCGCATTCGACCCGTACAATCTCGACATGGATGCTCTGGAGATCCGTGTCACCGCCCTCTCCGTCCGCGACAGCGCCGTCGATTTGCCCCTCATCGGCATAGCCGTTGAATGTGACCTCCACGGTGTCGATGCGCGCACTGGCGAGCGCGTCGAACAACGCTGTCTTGTTCTCGGAGAGAGTGGACTTGCATAGTCTGATAAATTCCTGGTCCCGCAGGAGCCAGGAGGCAGAATCGAAACCCGAGCCGGGTGTTGAAGTATCGTCAGTCATGATGGTGCTCCCAAGACGATGAAGCCCGGCGCGAGGGCCGGGCCGAGGGATGAAGGGGAAGTGGTAAGGAACTGCGGGGCGACGGATGCCGCCCCGCAGCGATGGCCTATTCGGCCGCGACGGCGTGCGGCTGCTCGCTCTCGCCGCCGTCGGTCGATTCCTCGTCACCGTCGGAGAGGAATTCGGGAAGCGGCTCGGACGGCGCGTCAGAGCTGTCCGAAGGCGAAGCCACGCGGAGCGGCTCGGGGAGCCAGCCGGCGCCCTCGAGCAGGCGCTCGGCTTCCTTCGCCATCTCCGACTTCTTGAGATGGTCGATGAGCTGAGCCGAGGATTCGCCCCTCGCCTCGCGGATCGCATCGAGGATGCGGCCCTTGGTGACACGGCCGAGATAATTGTCGACCGTCGGACGCCAGCCGGCCTCCACCATGTCGAGACCAACTGCACGGGCGAGGCGCTCTGCCTGATCGAGACGGCGCTGCAGCCCATGGCTGGTAATGCCCGGCCCGCCATGGCGATCGACCTTCTCGAACAGGGCATTCACGCCGAAGGAAACACAATGGGCGAGCAGGGCCAGCCGGCTGGCATCGTCGAGCGCAACCAGCCAATCCCACAGGGCAGCCTCGTCGGTCGGCATGTCGGCTCTCCAGCCCTCATGCCGAGTGGCGATCGATCTGGCGGACRCGCTTTCCTTCAAYTCGGGCGCCTGGATGGAAAGCTGCACATGACGCACGCCGGCCTCGATACAGCATGGACCGYAAGTCCGATGGAAGGCGTCGAGGCAGAGCTTGTGCAAGAGCGCCGTCATCGCGACCTGCGGTTGGGCCGCAACCGCGTCCTGCAGCGCCAGCGTCCGGTGCGCGGTGAGCTCGATGACGAGCCGGTCGGGCAAGGGCCGGATGGCATCATCCTCTTCCTCATCCGGCGGTACCTGCCCGACCATGGTAATCACGCTGCCCTGGACCGGAGGTGTGGGTTGAGCACCATCGTCGGAGCCGGGCGTTGCGGAGCCGGATTCAGGATCGGGCTCGACTACTGCCGCGGCGAACGCCGCTTCGTCCTCGCGGCGGACATAGCCGCGCGCGACCTGCACCGTCCCATCGGTATCGATGCTGACGAAGGCGCCGGCGTGCGGGATGGCGGCCGCGTCGAAAATATGCGGCCAGTCCTCGAAGGCCGCGAGGGCCTGCTCGAGTTCGCCGAGGCGCGTGTCCGCCTCATCCGGTATTTTGTCGGCATCCTCGTATTTCTCCTGGAGCGCCGTATACTCGGCCTGGAGTGAATCGAGGCTTGCTTGTTCCTCAACGGTGAGATCGGCCGGTTCGCTTTCGAGCCGGCGCAGCCCGTGATCGTAACCGTAGGGGAAGCTCGGGGCGATTTCGATCCACTTCCACCCTTCGGCCGCGATCGTCTCGGCTTCGGTGCGGAGCTTCTCGGCGACAAGACGGTCGAGCAGCGCGATGTCCTCGAGCCAGCCACCACCGTCCTCCTCGAAGAGATCGTGCAGCACGTTGCCGCCGGCCGCCTCATAGGCAGCGAGGCCGACGAAGCGGGCGCGCTTGTCGGAGGCCTTCACCGCACGCTCGGTGAGAACGCGCCTGATCTGATACGGCTCATCATAGCCCGACCGGTTGACGTTCTCCCAGACCTGCTCCTGCCGCGCGTGATCGGCCGTGACGGAAAACGCCATTAATTGCTCGAGCGACATGCCGTCGTCGGCATAGACGTCGAGCAACTTCGGAGAGACCGCCGCGAGGCGGAGGCGCTGCTTCACCACGTTGACGGAAACGAAAAAGATGGCCGCGATCTCTTCCTCAGATTTCCGTTGCTCGCGCAGGGTCTGGAATGCACGAAACTGGTCGAGAGGATGAAGCGCGACGCGATGGACGTTTTCGGCAAGCGAGTCCTCTTCCGCGGTGATCTCCGAGCAGGCATCAGTGACGATGCACGGGACCGGCGCGGTTTTCGCCAAACGCTTCTGCTTTATCAGGAGTTCGAGCGCGCGATAGCGGCGACCGCCGGCTGGCACCTCGAACATGCCGGTCTCCTGGCCTTCAGCATCGAGAACAGGCCGGACATTCAGGCTTTGCAGGAGGGACCGACGTGCGATGTCTTCGGCGAGATCCTCGATCGAGATGCCCGCCTTGATCCGGCGGACATTGGATTGAGCCAGCACGAGCTTGTTAAAGGGAATGTCACGTGACGACGATAGCTTGATCTTCTGAACGGCCTTTGCCATCTCAGTTTCTCCAGAACGGCCGGCCGAAAGCCTCTCTCTCGGCCTCCAAGCCGCTCACGGAGCGAAGCGCCGCCCTCTCGCTCCAGAGGGCGGCGCCACAGAATTGGCAAGAGGGACACGTACCAGAGAGACCCGAAATTGGTCTCTGTGGCCTTCGCCAAAGTCAGGCGGCACGATCCAAAAGCTTCTTCGCCTTCGCCTCCATGTCGAGGCGAGCATCCTGATGCGGCTTATCGCGCGCGACGGCCGTGATGCCCTGCACGAAATCGAAGATGCTTTCAGGCGGGCGGCCCTCCTCCGCCAGCACGGTTTCTATCACCTTGGCTGTCTCGGCCTTGGAGAAGCCGCGGCGACGCAGAAACTCGGTGCGATCCTCGTCACTATGTGCCACGATCCGCTCGCGCGCAGCCTTGATGCCATTGACGAAGGGCATGGGAGACGAGTTGGCGAAGTTCAGCAGCGCAGGGGCCGCTTCGTGGGCAAAGCGGGACGAGGCGTATTTGGAATGGCGAATGATGATCTCCTCGAAATCTTCCACGCCCCATAGATTCCGGTTCTGACAGACTGCGCGGAGATAGAAGCTCGCCATGCCGAGCGTTTTCGCCCCAACCTCCGAGTTCCAGCAATAGAAGCCGCGGAAATAAAGGTCGGGTGAGCCGTCCCGGAGACGGCCAGCCTCGATCGGGTTCAGGTCATCGACCAGGAAAAGGAAGACGTCCCTGTCGGATGCGTAGAGAGTCGTCGTGTCCTTGGAAATATCGACGCGCGGATTGTAGATTCCGGTTGACCAGTCGAGCACCCCCGGCACCTTCCAACGTGTATCGCCCGTGCCGTTGCCGGCGATGCGCTGCACGGCCTCAACCAGCTCATGGTCGAAGATCCGGCCATAGTCTGGGCTGGTGACGGCACGAAGCTCAACGCGGCCATCGTCGGTCTCGAGCGTTTTGATCTGTTCGGCGCGATTGGCGGTCAGACCATATTGCAGGTTGATGCCTGCGAGTGCCGCAGGAAGCTGCCGCAGGTAAGCGGCCGGAGCGCCAACCTGGCTTGCAAGCTGCCCGAAGCTCCAATGAGTCGGCGCGACCGGCTTGTCCGAGCCGGGCAGCATCAGGGCCAACCGCTCGGGATCGCCGCGGCTCGCCTCGACATGAATGAGCGCGCTTTCGACCACGCGCGTGCGGCTGCGTTTCGCGCGATCACGCACCGTGCTTGCCAGCTCGTTGAGCGACAGATAACGCTGGTCTGCCGGACGAGAAAACCACTCGGAGGATACCCGGCCGACGCGCTCGCCGCGGCTCACGTCCACCCTGTAACCGCCGCTGGCGTCGCGGCGGGCATCAAGAATCTGCATGTTCATGGGAGCAATCTCCATGACGGACGCCGGAAGACTCTCCTCCGGTCTTCAACCCGTCACCACCCACTCGGCCCGCACTCTTCCTCTCGCTTGGCGCTGCCTCAGCGCCCACGACCGGCTACGAAGCGGCCGAGCGAAGCCGCAGATCCCGCGTCAGGGATGAAAGCCCGAAAGGGGGAAAACCCGGCGCAAGCCGGGGTTTCAGCGAAGCCGACAGCCCGGTCCCGCAGGGAGACGCCCGTTCTTAAGCGCGCGAGCGTTCGCCCAGTCACATCGGTAGAACCTGGTTAATTTCCCTGATAGTCCGTCTGCATATCTTGCGGGCGATAGGTCGGAATATCGCCAGGATAATTCAGCGGGATCGAGCTGCAGGGATGAAAAGGAATCTGCGATAACCGCAACAACACGCCCGTCTTCCAATGCTCCTCGGCGCCGGCGCAGCTTGAGTGACCGAAACAGGAGGCTGTTTTGCAAAGAAATTTCTATTCAGCCTTCTCAATCCGTCGGGAGCGTGTAGCGGTAGATGACGATCTCATCGGAGCGAGCTGTCTCCAGAGTCAGTTCTAGAACCATGTTGACGAGGTCAACTTGAACAGATTGCCGGCGGATATCCTTCGCGCGAACGCTTCCTGACGGAGCTCACCTTGGATCCGCCGGACGCGACCAGCGACCAGGCCGGTGTACCTTTGCTGGACGAGGACTACCTGATCCTGTCGACCATCCACTCGGCCAAGGGCCAGGAGTGGAAGTCAGTGTACGTCCTCAACGTCGTCGACGGCTGCATGCCGTCCGACCTGGGAGCCGGCACCTCCGCCGAGTTCGAGGAGGAGCGCCGCCTTCTCTACGTCGCGATGACCCGGGCGAAGGACGATCGTGCCGCAGCGCTTCTTCGCCCACGGTCAGCACTCTCAGGGGGACCGGCACGTTTACGCATCGCGAACCCGCTTCATTCCCGAGGAGCTGCTCGACCTGTTCGAGCGCACGAATTGGCCGGTGTCTTCTGTAGACGCCGCTGCGCGCGGCCCAACCCAAGGGCCTCGAATCGATATCGGAGCACGCGTGCGAGGGATGTGGCGCTGAAGCTTTGCGGAAGCAGCTGAACTTCTCCAGCCGGTTCAGAACCAAGGCCGACAAGAGCAGTAGGCAAATTTTCTTTAGTTCATTCAATATGTTACCGATTTACGACGGGCGTGCGCCTAGCCAGAAGGGAGGCCCGACCTAGCCACGCCGACGTCCGCACGCTGACTTCAACAAAACAACCCCTAAGCAAGGTTTTCTGTGAGGGACGAAGAATCCCTTAGGTTGATTCCGATGGAATCAGCCATATTGAGCGTGCGGAAACAAAACAAGAACCTACAGGGAGGTACCGCGAGCATGACCACATACGCTGCCGGAGCGATTCGCAATGTCGTTGCTGTTGGATATCCCCGAGGAGTTGTTTGAGCCAAAGCCGTTCTACCGCACGCGCGACGCAGCGCAAGCCGTACTGCGCGAGATCAAAGAGCACATCAAGAAGACCGGAGAGCCGCATACCTGGCGGCACCACACGCACTCCAAGCCAGTAGATCGAGCCCGCATCGTCTACATCGGCGAATTCGATCTGCCAGATAGCCATCAAGCGCCTGACCGTCACGCACCTTGCCCGTGCTGCTGTCCGCGAGCACCGAAGTATTCCCGCAGGGGGAAGATCGCATGGTTTCCTGACGAGCATGTCATCCGCATGATCGGCCCGGACTGCTTTCAAACGTTGAACCCAGAAGGCCACTGGGAGGCGGTCGAGCAATTCGAACGGGAGGAAGCCGAGCGGCGGACGATCGCGTACCTTGTCAAGAACTTGCACCTGAATGTGCCCGCTCGGGACGTGATTCAGCAAGCTATGCCAACCCTTGAGGCGATCGATCACGTTCACGCGGTACTTCAGCAGCGGGTTGCTGAAGTGCTAAACATCGACGTTTGGAGGCACGTAGGCCGCGGCACCCTGAGCGTAAACGTCGAGGGGCGGCGTATGAAACGCACTCGCGACGGGGGACAGGAGGTGGAGACGTTCCTTGACGTGCAACAGCTCAGCGAGTTTGCCGGCCACCAGATGTTCAACCCGAAGACTTCACGGCTAGCTTCTCGCATCGGCGGCTTTGCGCGGCGACTGAGCCTTATCGACTTTGGCGATGAGGTCCAGGAGCGGGTCCGGGCTATGAGCACTGGAGAACAGGCGAGAGCGGCACGCATCCTCTCGAACGGCATCTCTTCCGCCGCGGGCATCTTCGGGGAAGCGGAGGCCATCCGCATGGGCTTCAGACCGATGAGTATCGCGACGTTGAAGGGGTGGACCAAGCACAGCGGTTGCCCCATTCGCCTCTCGGTCTCCGGTGACGAAAGTAACTTCTATATCGGCCTGGACGAGGACCATCCGCTGCGGATCGAAATCCCTCCGGCCTTCTGGCACAGCTTCGGCGAGCTGCCCACCATCCTGACCGTAGCCAACTGGAATGAGGACGCGTGACCCCAAAAGCGCTCCATTGATTGACCGAGAGGCCCTCTAAAAGGATTGCGATAGATGCTCCGCGGATTGCTCCTAAAGATTGTGAATCTGCTTCAATTCAAGAAGCGTGGCGCCAACTTCTTGAAGGACTACAAGACCTATCCCAAGATGGTTCACTGGTTCAATCCTATCCTTCTGCTGCGGCTTCTGAACAATGTCATCACTTCGGCGATGTTCGGCCAGTACGCCGATCGCCGCTTGATCGTAGCGGCCCTTGATACCCAAGCACCTGCTGAACACCTCAAGCGTGCAACAGCGCTGGTGAACAAGGTGAGCCCTACCCAGGATGGTCCGGTGTGGTTCGACTTTGTGGCCGACCTTGGCGATGGCTTCGACAGCACTTTCGCTGTCGCCTGCGTCCTAGCCAAAAAAGAATGGGATCTCGAAGGCACCAAGCTGCCCCGCGGTCAGCTGCTGATCATGGGGGGCGACGAGGTCTATCCTCTTGCGAACGCTCAGACCTATCGCAATCAGCTGTGGCAACCTTATTCGTGGGCGTTTCCGGATCACGATAGGAAGGACAGTGAAGGCGTACCGCTGTTTGCCATCCCAGGCAATCACGATTGGTATGACGGGCTGGTGCAGTTCCTGGCCTACTTCACGCGCGAAAGGAAAACCCACTTCGGTAACTGGCGCTCCCAGCAGAGGCGAAGCTACTTCGCCGTTCAGCTCACGAAGACGTGGTGGCTCTGGGCAATGGATATTCAGCTTGCCGAAGATATGGATCAGCCGCAGGCCGACTACTTCACAATTATTGCCAGGTCCAGCGAACTGTTACCCGGATCCAGGATCATCCTTTGTACTGCTGAACCAGGTTGGCTCTACACCGACACAAACACGAAATCGTGGGAGATCGTTGATTATGCGCTGAGCATTGCCCAGAAGGCGAACAAGCAGCTGACCATTCCTCTCTTGTTGTCAGGTGATACCCATCACTACAGCCGCTACGAAGCCGTTGATGGTACACAGTTTGTGACGTCCGGCGGCGGCGGCGCATTTCTTCATCCTACCCACCAACTGGAACCAAACGTCGACGTTCGCTGGAACGGCAGACGAATGCCGCTGACCCTCGGCACAAAGGGCAACACATCGGAAGCCGCGGTCTATCCCTCGATGGAAAGGAGCCGAAGCCTACTGTGGCGGAATCTCTGGTTCGCCATCACTAATTGGGATTTTTCTATCCTTATGGCAGTGGTCTATTTCCTCGTCGGCATTCTGGTCGGCTTGCGAGACTTCCCTGACATATACATACTTGTCGCGCTGGCCATGGGCGGCGGAATCATCGGCTATACCGCCGCACAAGAGCAGGTCTCGCTACCTGAGATCTACCGGACATGGCAAACGCGCCGAACTAGGCCGGACGAATTCGACACTCTAGCCAGTGAAAAACTGTGGCTGCAGTTTCAGAAGGCTCTGATCGTCAATAGTACGAGCGTAGTCCACGTCGCAGCGCATGTCATAACCGCGATCGTCACCGCGCGTTGGTTTGCTGCCTACAACACCAAATTTACCCTTTCAGGTGAGTGGTACAGCGTTTGGAAGTGGTTTGCCATTCTCTCCCTCGAAATGGGCGCAGTCGGCTTTGTTGTTGGGAGCACGATTTTCGGTCTCAACATGTTGTTTACGTGCCGCTGGTTGCGCATGAACCGCAATGATGCCTTTAGCGCTTTGCGCATTGGGCGTTTCAATAACTTTCTTCGCCTCTGCATCGAGGGTGACCAGGTTCAAGTTCATGCAATAGGTCTTGAGAATGTGCCAAGACGCAACGACTGGAACGAAAATCCAAAGTACATGATTAGCAATCCGGAGGAGCCGCGGTGGGTCCCTATCGAACCTCTTAGTCCCCACCTCATTGAAACATTTACCGTCTACGGGAAGTCAGGTCCTGCCTAGAGTCGCCCAACCAGTCCGTCTGTGGCGCCCCTCTCCTCCTTCGAACTCGTAAGGTTTGTGTAATTTCTTCATCAATTGTGGGGATCACCAGCTTGGCGTTGTTACCTTACGCGCAACTTGGGAAATCAGATCGCGCTCGCCATCTCCAAGTACCGACAGAACGCGTTCGCGAGCTGCATCTGGCGGGGCGTGCGGCACTCCGCCTCGAACAAGGTCGGGGAGGCTACAACGACGCAGATGCATTTGGCGCGGGATACCGCGACGTTCAGCCGGTTGGCGCTGTAAAGGAATTCCATGCCACGCGGTGCATCGGCATGGCTTGAGGTCGTCATCGAATAAATGACGATGGGAGCTTCCTGTCCCTGAAACTTGTCAACGGTACCGATTAAGGCGCCAGGAAGCCGCTCTTGCAACGCGAACACCTGAGCGTTGTAGGGGGCGATGATCAAAATGTCCTTGAGCGCGACTGGCGCTTCAATCCCATCCCGGTCAACCCAACTGGTGTCTGACCTCAAGATGCCATCGACGAGCGCGCAGACACGCTCAACTTCCTCAGGTGACGAACTTTGATTGCCAATATGCTCGACGGGCGCGTAGCGCAGTCCCGTCCCTTTAAGCTCGCCCTTTGACTTGATCTCTTGCTTTTCCAGGCCGGGCAGGGAGTGCAAACGCCCCTCGTAGAACAGTTCCGAATTGAATGCGCAGATTGACGGATGCAGCCGCCACGTCTCGGGCAAGAAGAGACCGCGATCCGGCGGAACGGTCGCATGGGCGCCAAGTAGATGGTCGAGCGCTGAAACGGCGACACCATCGGGATGGCTTCCCTGGATCGGTTGCTCGAGTTGACGAGGGTCGCCGAGCAGGACCATGCTATCGGCCGCCTGCGAGACGGCAAGCACATTGGCGAGCGACATTTGCGCCGCCTCATCGATGAACAGAACATCGACGGCACCTTTTGCGTCGGGTCGCGCCCAAAACCAGGAGGTTGCACCACCAAGCTGAACATCACGCTGCAATGCGTTGAGGAATTCCGAATTGCTGGTGGTGATCGTGACGCCAAGACGGTCTGGCTCCTTGTCCGTAAGCTTTTGCATGCAGCGAACAGCATGCCCATTCTTGCCGGCGGCGATGATCGCTTCGTCAAGCAGTTTTCCGATGACGGCATGGCTGTTGGCCGTTACGCCTATAGTCTGACCTCCCCTTGCCAAGCCACAGATCATGCGCGCGCCCGTATAGGTCTTGCCGGCGCCTGGCGGGCCCTGGACAGGAAAGACGCTTTCGTCGAGATGGAGTGAAGCGCGGAGCGCGGTATCCTTCGGAGGTTCACCCTCTTGCTCGAACGCCTGGCCGCGAAGCCGTGGCGCAATGGTCATCAATAGATCCCGAGCCGCGCGATAGTCGCCCTCACCTTCCACGCCATGGTCAGCAACGTATTCGCCGATCCGCATGAGCGATTCAGCGAGCACCTGAGTTCCGACAAAGCTGTGCGTGAAGATCGCTTCCGGGTGCAGGTCGGCTGTGTCGCCCCGCTTCTTGATGTCGATCATGCGCTGTTCCCGCGCAAGCTCGACGACGCGGCCGAACTTTTCGCCGCCCTGACTGTGAAGATCATCTCCCGGACGGATGTCGGTATCTTGCAAGGCGAATCTGTAGCGATGCACGGGCGCCTTGGCGGTACCGCCGACATGCTTGACAAATTCGAGGCCGGATAAGCCGTCGCGCTCGAATAAGAGATCTTCAGCCGACAGGTCCCGAAGCCGGAAATACTCCCACCAGACCGCCTTGTTTTCCCGGCCATGGAAATCCAGCATAGAAGCAAGGAGCCAGCGCGCCTGCTGCTCGGGGGTGCGCTCGCCAGCGTCATCGGGTACGCCGTCGGTCAGCCGCGCTGCAAGCGCGGCGACCTTCTTTTGCCACGCATCGAGTTCCGGGCTGATTTCTGGCTCCGGGACCGCGGGACGGTCGATTGAGGCGCCCTTCTGGATGAGCTCGGCGCGAAGGTTTTCCAGCCAGTCGCGCAAGCCCTGGGTTGAAGCGCAATCGTCGCGGTTGTATCCGCAAATGGCCGCCTTATCCATCTCTGGAATGTTGGCGGCATCGGCGAGTTCAAGCCGCGCTTGCGTTCGTGCCATGACGACACGCACGTCCTCCAAAGGTACCGCACGTTCGAACCCATACAGAGGCTCAAGTTTCTTGATCGAGTAGCTTTCCACGCTCGCGCGGATCGCATGCCGCACGACGGCATAGAGATCGACGAAGCGCTCGGCCCGCAGGAGATTGTCGACGTCATTCTCACGCGTGGCGTACCGGCCCATCAAGCGCTTGATGGCAGCGGGCTCATAGGGCGCAAAATGGTAGATGTGAAAGCCGGGATGCGCCTTGAGCCGCTCCATCACAAAATCCATGAAGCGCTCGAAAGCCGCCCTCTCCTCTTGGCGCGTGGACGCCCAATCGCCAGTGTAACGTAACTTGCCGCCGTCATCCGCATAGAGATACCCAAACAGGAACTCCAAGCCGCCCTCGCCGACGAACGGATCACCTTCAAAATCAAAGAAGATGTCGCCCGGCGAAGGCTCCGGCAGCCGCGACAGTCCGAACCCGGCAATCTGGGGCAGGGCCTCAAAAATGACCGCGCCTTGGGTCCGGCCATTGACCTGGATTCGCGCCTGCTCGCGTATTTTTTCAAAGCTTTGTACCGCGCCGCGCTCCGGCCGCCACGGCAATGGCAGGGGCACGGCGGCCAATGCGGCCATGGTAGTCACACCGCGCTTCTCGAGCTCGCCGGCTTGCGACTTGCTGAGGCCGGCCACGAGAGATAGGTGATCGTCAGCCCTGCGACGCTCGTCGCAATGGTTTCTCCAGCGGCAAATGTCGCAATGTTCGATCGGTTCGGGATAGGCACCCTCCGCAGGTGACGCGATCGCGCGCTCAAGGCTCCCCCTGACATGCCTATAGTAGGCAGCGTAGTCGGCTATCCGGTACGGTTCGGGCTCGTATTGCGTGCCTGGCATCACGACAAAAGCGGATGCAGGAGGGCTACCCTGCATGGAGGACACAAGGTCGGAGTAAAGCGAGATTTGGAGGACCGTATTGCCCTTCGTTTCCCGCGCGAGCTTTGTGTCGGTGACTTCGTAAGACCAAGCGCCAAACTTACTAGGGGTTTCAACACGGCGCAGGACGTCGGCGCGGCCGTTCCATTGGCCGGACTGGAGCGCGCCCTGCACAATGACGGCATCGCCACGCCGCATGGCCTCCGTTGTTGCCGCGACGGCGACGGCGTCAATGCCAACACCATCGATCACGGTTACGGCGGCCCCGCCAGCCTTCAGATGTTCGATGAAACTTTGCTCATGAAGTGCGCCGCGTTCCGCAAGCGTTTCAAGGACAGGATCCCAGATCTTTGGCTTCGCCAGTTCGCCATGCGCGACCTTGAGATCAAGCTCAGTCAGGTAGCGACAATTAAGATGGCCGACCAAGTCACCCGCGCTGAGTTGAAGTGTTTCGCCTATCTTTTGCATCTCTCTTCCGCGACTAAGAGCGAACCATTGGATTACAAGCTGCGTGCGATTTCGCGAATGGCGTTGATCTCTGCGGTGTTTTGCCGAACCCATAAGGCCCGCGCGAGGGGTCCAGGAACCTGATCCTTGAATTTGCCGGCGGCAATGTCCTTCACAAATCCAGAGAGCCGGGCGGGGTCGACCTCCCCTTCGCCCGCGAGAGCTTTCAGTTTGGGCTGGGCATAGGTGGCGTCGGTCTGGGCCAGCGTGAGCCCCAGTTCATGTACCTGGCCCGGAAGGCCGGCCATCGCGGCGGCGGCGCCGAACACGGCCGTGGTCTGCGAACCGCGCCAAAGAAACACATGCAGATCTCGCTCTTCCTGCACAAAGGTCGTGGTTTCAAGTTTCAGCTCGCGAAACATCTCGCGTCCTTCGGCTAGCAACTCTTGTCCCCTGTCGTCGAGATAGGGCGGCGCATCGGACGACAGGTAGACCCGACGCATTTCCTCGGCGAGACGGTTATGGAGGCGTTCACCGTCGGCGCGCTCGAATCGCGGTACGACACCGCCAGGATGTGGCGCCACGAACAGCGTGTTGGTCTTCTCATCGATGTCCTGGACGATCCAGCGGCGCCCGGCGAAAACCACCAAGCCGTCCTTATGGACCGGGTATGAAATGGGAAGGGTTCCCAGTGTCTTGCCTCCCACCGTGAGACGCCACTCCTCGGCCGATTCAAACGCGGCGAAGAAACTCCGCGACTGCACGGTCTGCTCGCCTTTTTCGGCCAACATGATCAAGCCGTCTTGAGATTGCTCGATGAACGTGATCGCATCGGATGCGAGATGGCGTAGAAGCTCGGCGAACTCGGATACGGAGACGGCCGCAAAGGGGCCGGGACCGCACAAGAGGTCGTAAAGCGGTCGCGCCCTCATCCCGCCGCGCTCGGCGATGACGGAAAGTATCTGATGGATGAGCGTTGACGCCACCTCCGGCACTTGGCCTGCCGGCTCGACGAACTTTTCCAGCAAGAGCCGGATGACGGCGACGGAACGGATGGTGTTCGGCCGCAACCGGTCGAGGATGCCGGACTCGTTGTCGATATGCGGTTCGCGCACATAGATCCTTAGGATCGATGGCGTGCCGCGGCGGCGTCCGGTCCGCCCGAGCCTTTGCTTCAGAGACGACAATGATCGCGGCGAGCCAATTTGGGCGACGGACTTTACTGAGCCGATATCGACACCGAGCTCGAGGGTCGATGTGCATATCGCGGTCGTCGGAAGATTGCCGTCCTTCAGGCGGTCCTCCAACTCTTCCCGTAGTGTCTTTGAGAGGCTGCCATGGTGCGGAAAGAACTCATCAGGTACCTTGGCTTTTTCGGACCGCCGCCTCAGACGGTCAGCGGTCGACTCGACCGTACGGCGTGAGCTACCAAACACCAGATTGTTCGAACCACGCAGAGTTCCAAAAAGGTGGTCCGCGATGGCATCCAGAGCGATCCGCCGGGGCACTTCTTCCGCGCCCGATCCACCCTCGGCATGATCGGGGTCGTCCAGTTCCGGCGGCTCGACATAACCACGTATCTGCAGGCGCAGTTCGGGAGCGTCGGTCTTGGCCTCAAGGATTTCAACCGCATCCTGGTTGCCGGGCCGAAGCCATCGGGCGGCCTGTGGCAGATCGCCGATAGTAGCCGACAGACCCACCCGCCGGGCAGGCTTCGGCGCCATCGCATCGATACGGCGCAAGAGGCTGGCCAGGTGGAGGCCGCGCGGTCCTTGCAGAAACGAATGCAGTTCGTCGATGACGATGAAGTCGGCCGTTGAAAGCAGCCGCCGCGCATCGCCAGCGCGTCTCGTCAGCATGGCCTCGATCGATTCCGGCGTGATGAGTGCAACGCCCTGCGGGTTCGAAATTGCTCGCTTCTTAGCGGACTGTGGCGCATCACCATGCCATTTGACGACGGGGATCTCCATCTTGTCGCAGAGCTCGTCGAGGCGCTTGAACTGATCGTTGATCAGCGCCTTCAACGGGCTGATATACAAGACGGAGAAGCCCGCATCACCGCGGTGGACAACCTGCGTGAGGATGGGCAGAAACGCGGCTTCCGTCTTACCGGCGGCAGTGGTCGCCGCGATCAGGATATCGCGATGACCCTCGATGACGGAGAGGATGGTGCGCGCTTGGATTTCACGAAGCTCATCCCAGCCCTGGTCGCGTATCCAGCGGCGGATGGTCGGATGGAGCTTATGGTAGGCCCCTTCAAGAGAGTCGGAGGCTGGTGAGCTCATCGCCCTCCCCGCTAGCGTCCGCATCGCCTGCATCATCCGGTGTATCAGGGACGATCGAGACCGTCTCGAGAAGTCCCTGCCATGTCGTGCCGGGATTCTGCTCGAGGATGGACAGCATATTGACGAACGCCTTGACCGTCGATCGGGGCGTCCGGAAGTAAGATTCGCCGATCTTGCGGTTGCAATACATCATGAACGCCGCCAGCGCCTCGTCGGGGACAAGGTGCTCCGCGGGATCGCCGCTGGCGAAGACCGCGCGGATATTGCCGAGCAGGACCAGGAGATCCTCCGGCGTGAGATTTTGCAGCTGGATGACCGGTCCTGAGAAGTCGACGCGGCCCTGGCCGGCGAACACGTTTTCCGCGAGACGTGACTGCAGCGCCTCATAGCTGAAGACGCCGCGGCGGGTATCGAGCAGGAATTCCGGCGTTCCGCACATCACAAAACCGATGCCCGACGTCATGCCCTGCAGCGCGTCATTCACGATATTTAGGATTTGCTCGTAGTTCTGTTTGCGCGCTTGCGCGTTCTGAAGCTTGTAGATGTTGGCCATCTCGTCGAACATCACCAAGAGACCAGCATAGCCAGCAACCCGCACGAGGCATGCGAGCGATTTCAACGACTCATAGACCGTCTCGTCATCGATGATGGTCCTGACACCGAGATCCTTCCGCGCTTCTGTTTTGGTGGAATACTCGCCGCGAAGCCAACGGATAGCGTTTTCCTTCAACGCACCATTCGATTCCTCGCTACCCAGCCAATAGGCCTTTAACACCGTGGCAAAGTCGTAACCGCCCGGAAGACCTGAGATGGGCTCTAGCTTTTGGTCGATCACTGTTTCGACCGCTACGCCTTTCTCGCTCGCTTCCTTCACGGCATCGGTAACGAGCCGCTCGATGACACTCTGCAGGGCCCCGCCCTCGGGCTTGTTTCGGGTCGCCATGTTGTTGACGGCCTCGGCATAGAGCGCGCGGCCCTGACCACCGCTGGCGTGAATGCGCCGGTTCGGCGACAAATCAGCGTGCATGGTCACGCATTTCTTTTCGTGCGCGATCAAACGGACCATGCCTGCGAAGAAGGTCTTGCCGGCCCCATAGGCTCCGATGACGAAGCGGATTGCCGACCCGCCGTCGGCAATGCGATCGATGTCGCGAACCAAGGCGGCTGTTTCACCTACGCGGCCCACCACGATATGCGGCAAGCCGAGGCGCGGCACCACGCCGGCTGACAGAGCCTGGATGATCGTATCCCTCTCCCTTGGACGGATCGTCTTGGTCGCTTTCGTCATGCCGCACTCTCTCTTATCTCAGCGATACGGTCGCGCATGTGTGGGGCGACCGCGACTTCATCCCCGTCTTCGATCAGCGCTTCATCGAAGCGGTCGAAGGACCAGTCATTGATACGTTCAATAGCTCCATCGGGGAGCAAGCGCATCTCTCGCGCGTGGCGATCGAATTCGGACCGGCTCATCGCCCCGCGCAGCTCAAGCAATTCGAGCAGTTCGGTATGGGGTCCGTCTAGCCCCTTCAACGCGGCCGGTTGCTCGACGGCTGGAGGTGGCGGCGGCGCTTCCTCCTCGAATATGCCGGATAAGAGCGCGGAGACTTCGCTGGTCTCCTGCCGCGTACGCGCAAGGCGCGCCGCGTCGATCCGGATTCCGCCAGCAGCAGGCGGAAGGGCTCGCGCGGGCACCGGCTCCTTCGGAATAGGAATGCCGGCGACGCGTTTTTCTTCGCTGATTGCGACGGGCTCATCCGAACGGGCGGCAGCCGCCTGGTGAAGGCCCTCATAGACGGCCTCTTTCGGCAATCCAAGCGACTTATGCAGGCGTTCCAGGAATTTGACTTCCGAAACGTCAGACGTGGGATTGTCAATGACCACTGCCAAGGCCGCGCCGGCAATCGCTCGTCGTTCGGGTTCCCCCATTTCGGCCAGCTTGCGCATCACGCGCGCACGCTTGGGAGGGCTATTGAAGGTGGTGACGGCGAAGGCAATCAGCCGCGCCTGTTCCACGCCAGACAAATCTGTAGCGGCACGGATACGGGCGATCGTTCGCTGCAACTCTTCGAAGGATGCGTCGCCGTCCGCGCCGGCCGCCAAGACGGCGACCTCGACCTGCGCCCGCATCGCCTTGAACGGCGCGCGCGCAGCGTCGACCGCTCCGCCCGCTTGGGCCTTGAACACGAATACCTGCTCGTCAGCGCGAGGCACGCTGCTGCCGTACCGTCGGTCCGGCTCGATCGCAACATCGATGGAATCAAGCGCACGGCCAAGATCATCCGCCACTGCCGCGGGGATCTTGCCATCGGATGGAAGCTCGATCCCCGCCATCTGAAAGAGAATTTGGGCCGTGGTACTGCCGCGCCCTTGCTCGCCCATCACGGACGCCAATTGACGTCGAAAATCGCTGATAGCGGTGAGCCCGGGCGCCCGCTGAAGGTCATCCGGCAGCATGGCTGCTGCCACCATTGAATTGCGGAGAGCCGGCTTGCGACCGACGAAACGGCTGAAACTATCGAGCTCGTCCGTGCATTCGGCGACCAATGCCTGCAGCTTATCGAGAGGCTTGGAAAGCCCAGACACGTCGGGCCATTTTTGGTGCGGGCCATCGACCTCGACTTCAAATGCTGCGCTTGCCGCGCGATAGCGCAGGGAGATCTTGCTCCTTGGGTTGACCGCAATCCCTGCCGGAAAGCGCTTTGAAAAACGGATGTTCCAGAGCCGGACGAATTCGTCGAAGCAGCGGAGGGCGGGGGTCCTGAGATAAGTATCCGGCGAGGCCAGTACCCATCGCAATGCGTCCTCGGCAGCAAGTGACGGCGAGGCTGCGAGGCGCTCGCCGAGATAGAGGCGGGTCGCAAGATCCAGCTCTGGGCCGCCTGCCCGCTCAGGTGACAGTGGCGGCAAGGGCAGCCGCGCGCCGTACCACACGCAAGCCATCGCGACGAACGTGGTCGCGTAGCCCCGAAAGGAATTGTTGCTGCCATATATCGTGAGCAATCGCTCGACTTCACGCACGAGCAGGACCGCGTCGTCGCCTCGGTCAACGAATAGACGATGCTCAAGCCCGTAGAAGAACATGAAGACATGACCGATGCCGTAGGCAGGATTGCGCCGGCCGTCCTGCATCCAGTCCAGGAAGGCGCGCCGTGCGGCGGGCGACATGTCCGTATAGGAGGGCCAGTAGGACATCGAGTGGCCTTCGATGTCCGCCCCGCCACTTGCGACCGGCAGCGCGGGATTGATCGCGTATTGCACGATCACCCGCCCAGGCCCTGGAAGGTAGCCTCCTAGATAGAAGAGCCCTCTCGCAATCTCGGTGTTGCCCACGCGCGCTCGTTCACCGAGAGGTATCCATTTCGCCGGCGGCGCCTGTTGCCGAGCCGGTCCGCTGGTTCGGACTTGTTGTCCAACCGGGGGCGACAATCCGCGATCCTCAACCGAAGATATGGATGGAGATTTCCTGCGGGACAGCAGATACGCCAAGAGGATAATGCCACAGCATACGAGAACAAATGCGCTGACCGCCGTGGCGTTTTCTACCACGAATCGATAGACGGCCGAAACCGCCGCTGCCAGCAGGCCGAAAACGACCAGGAAAACTGTTCCGCCTGCGGAAGATGTACGCCGACGCCCCATGCTCCGAAATACCGCGTACGTCCCTCATTAAGAACTCAAAAACCATCTCCGTAGGGTGAGTTTCGCATGTCACGCAACCAACGGCAAACCTTATCCCGCCAGGCTGATGATTGTCGGCCCACTTTCAGACCCCGTCCTACTCACCACCCCTAGTTCGTCCGGCACGGTCGGAACTCCGCCCGATGGTCACCGCCGGCACCGCAACAACAAATCTGCGATTCAATGCGTTGCGGCTGGTCAGCTCCCGCGTTGCCCACTGCGGTGGGCCTACTCTATTCCACTGAATCATAGGCATTCCACTGATTCATAGGCGCTCTTCATGATTTCGCGTTGTCGAGCGGCAACGACAAGGCGGCTTTATAGGAACCGCCGCGACCGCCGTCGAAATCGAACTCATAGAGCCGGACAGCGCCGAGCGCGGTCTGACGCTGGCCGAGAAAGAAGGTGAAAGCGTTGGGCGCAGCGACGAACAAGTGCGTGAGGCGGGCCCCGTCAGCCTTGGCAATGCGGATCGCGCTGGTCGCCGCGTCGGCGAGCTCGAATGCATGGCGGCCGCAAATGACCGATTGTGCACCCGGACCGCAACTCGGCTTTAGGGTCAGGATCTTTCCGACGTTCGGAAGAGCAGATTCGCAATATCGGCGCACATCGGCCGACACGTCATGCGTCAGGCCGATCGCGACTGCGAGGTCTGGCTGATCGGGCCGAAGTGCCACAGTTTGGGAGACGAGGGTCGGCCAGGTCGGATCGGAGATCACGTCATCGGCGGACCAGAGCCGCCGGCCCGTGCTTCGTTGTTCGAGCTCCACTTGGCGGCCGGACTTGATGTTTATGACTGAGCCTGCGGCGAAGGCAAGCGTAACGTGGGCGTCAAGCGCAAGTCGCAACCGCGGCGGGTCTTTGGCCGCCGCGAGGAGAAAGGTTCGCAGTGTGGGATAGAGTTTGGCGTCCCAGTCAGCGTCGCTGCGGATGTAGCGTTCGTCGAAGGACGGAATCAAATCCAGGACCGCGTGACAGCGCTCCTCAAGCCGATCGAACGCGTGCTCGAAGGATTTCACTCCATAGACGCGAGGGCCGCCCTGGGCCGCCCCAAGAATATCTTCACGAGCGCATACGGCACGAAAGCCTGCGCGGTCGAACTCGACACGTCCCTGAGCCATCCATTGAAAGATGACGTCGTCGTAGAGGAACGCGCTCTGATTGGCTGGAATGCGGCGCAGTCCAACATAGGCAAACAGCAGGTCTAGCTGATCGCGAAGCCCATCGAGCGTATCGGTCGCCTCACCGAAGGCGAGCGTGCGTGCGAGCAGTCGAAGCTCCGCTTCGTCGATGCCGAGATGCTCGCGCCAGGCCTTGCGCACGGCTCCCGCCCTGCTGTTGTCTGTCAGGGAGCCATAGAGCCGCTCGAGCCGCATCGCGCCCGAGCGGGTGCCGACCATTTCGCGCAGCGGGTCATTGCGGTCGAGCCGCCAATTGGTCACCAGCTTGAACCGCACGCCGCTGCCCTGCGGCGCATGGACAAGCTGTGCTTCGCGCGCCCGCTGCAGCAATGAGCGGGCGTTGGCATTGATGAACTCCGGATCGACCAAGTGTGAGTAACCGTAGCTATCGGGTGTGACATGCCATTTGCACTGCATGTGCTCGCGCCGCAGCGGATCACCATATTGGTCGACCGCAATGCGTGCCGGATCGTATTCGACCCAGATGTCGTCGAAACTCTTGGGGCCCGTCTCGAAACCCACTCGCACGACTGGACTTTCCGGATCGAGCAGACGCGCCGCATGATACCAGAACAGGCGTGCCTGGAAGGTATCGCCGTCACGTCGTACGGTTACCGCCTGGGTCATGTCGCCCTCACCTCGGCATCTCACCGTCCCGGAAGGGAGGCGTCGGGACCATGGACCGTGCGATGTCAACTGCGCGCGCACCATCGACCGCCCTCGTTGGATATGCATCCAGGACGATCGTCGGCAACAGCCGCTGCGTCAGGTCTGAGAAGGTGAAGCCGTAGTCGCGACCGCCGTGCTGCGGCCCGGTGGCCGCGACCAAGGCATCGATATGTTGGCGGGCAAGGCCGATGGGTTCGAGCCGGTTCGACAGCACAAAGCGGCGCTGCTCGTCCCCGGGACGCGAGAAGCTCAAAACGTCAGCCGCGCGGCGCCGTACGGCCGGATCGAGTGCATGGAGACGATTGGTGCACATCAGAATGGCGGCCGGCAGCTTGGCATTGGCGATGCGGTCGATACCGCGGATGAAGGCGTTCACCCCGGCCCGGTCTTCGTGGTGCATCTGTGCCGCCTCGCGCGACTGTGCGAGCGCGTCAGCTTCGTCGACCAGTAGTATCACGGCCCCGCGCGCCCGGCCCGCGGCCGGCTTGAGCTTGGTCGCCTCGGCCACCGTATAGTCGAAGGCCGCCGACAGCAGCTGCGTCATTTCACCGACCCGGCCCTGACCGCGAGTCGACAGGCTGAGCGGCAGCAACGTGATGTCGATTTTTTCCTGCCGCGCCACCGCATCGCCGATTGTCTCGGCGAGCTCTGTCTTACCCGAGCCGACGTCTCCGGCAAGAACGACGAGCGGAGGTCGCCGCAACACCGTGTCGAGCAAGGCTTGGGCGCTGGGGTGATGCTTCTTCGCCCAATCGGCAAGTCCACCCGGATTCACAAGCAAACCAAGGATTTTCGCGAGGCGATTCTTCTGCCCGTCGAGCCCGACGAGTCGGGCGAGCCGCGCCTGCGGATCGATGTCGGGATAGGTGATGCGGCGCTCGAAGAGCTCGTCGATGGTCGGCTTGGTGTTCATCAGAAGCTCCTGACGGTAGCGCGGTCGAGGGCCCTGCCCCCGGACGAATAGGTTCGGTCGTTGGATAGGTAGCCCGAGACCCCGGGCTCGGCGGCACCGTTGCGCGCGAACGGCAAGGTCCCCTTGAAGGCATCGCGCTCGGTCTGGCTGAGCCGGTCCCACGCCGCCGTATAGGTCATATAGCTGTAGAAGGAAGCACCGCTGATGTCGGCGCCCGGGCGGATGCGGCCGGGGTCGTCGTCGTTGGCCGATGCGCCGGCGAGATCACGGGCCGTATAGCGAAGCGTCGGCTCGATCCACTTGTCGTCCTTCTTGAAACCGTAGGTAACGGTGCCGAGATAGCCAGCCCGCAGCATCTCGGTCGCCTCGGTCTCGTAGTCCGCGATGCTTGCGTCGGACGGCTTTCCGTAGAACCGCTGCATGCGCTTCAGGTCGGTCGCGACCTTGGCGGCCATATGGCGGGCGTGGGTGACCGTGAAGGTTCTGCTCTCAGTATAGCTGTAGCTGTCGGACATGGTGGACCTCACGCCTGGAAGGAGGAGCCGAAGACCTTCTGCCAATAGGCGACGGTCAGTTGCTTGTTGGGTGCGGCAAGCGCTGCATCGATCGCGTCACCGGCGTCGAGTGCGGCGTCGACGATCGCGTCCGCGTTCGCTGTCGTGTAGAGGCGAGCGACGTTGTTCGTAGCGTTCACCGGATCAATGATCTGCACAATGTCTGAGAACGTGCCGACCGACGAGGCCGGATAGTAGTCGCTGAACACGATCTGCTGCCGGAAGTCCGTGCGAGCGACATAGGTAAAGAAGTGCTGAAGCGCCTCCGGATAGTCGGAGAAATCCAACCCGTCATCGCTGAGCTTGGCGAGGATCATCTCAATCATGAAGGATTTGAAACGGAAGCCGTCCCATTCCTGCTTCATGCGTCGGGCCCAGAACTTCACGAGCCGGACCACCTGCGCGAAATGCTTCTCCTGCGCGCGCTTGCGCTTGGCCGCGAATTCCAGATGCAGCGGAATGCTCGTCTTCAGGAACGAACCGTCGTCCTGGCTGACGAGGTTGCCGTACCACTTCGGGTCGCCGTCATAGAGGATCGGCACCACGTCTACATCGAGCCCCGTGCCCCGGAAGGAGACGGTGACGGAATAGGTTTGCGGTTTGACCTGGTCGGGACTGAAATTGGGGAAGGCCTTGCGTAGCCGCTCGGCCAGATAGTCGAGCAAAGCCTGCACGTCCTTCGGCGCGTCGGCGCCGCTGATGTAGCAGGCGATGTCGATGTCATTGAGCGAGCGAAGCGCCGTGCCCTTCGCCAAGCTGCCCGAGAGCAGCATCTTCTTCAGCGTGAAGTCCGGATGCTCGGACAGATAGCCTTCCAGCTTCTCGCGAAGCCGCCGGGCCTGCGCCCGATACTCATCCGCCGTGTCCTTGGGCAGGTTCACTTTATCCTGCGCAAAGGTGCCGATTTCGTCATGGCCGACATGTTGCCGTCCCATATCCCGCTCCTGTTTGGCCGGCTGCCCAGGGGCGGCGGCGTTGAAACCAGGATATAGTAGCCAAATTTTAGCTATTCAAGCTTGAAGTTCTAGCTATTCTACGTTGACAAAATCCATTGATTCTCTATATACTGCGGACAACGACGGAGGATGAGATGACGGCGAAGCGAACGATGACGCTGAACCTCACCGACGCCGAGATGCGGGTTCTGGATGAACTGTCGGCCCGGAAGGACATCACCAAGACTGCCGTGCTCCGGCAGGCCTTGCGCCTCTATCAGACAATCGATGCTCGGGTCGAAAAGGGCGAAAAGCTCTTGTTCGAGAACGACGCGACGAAAGAGAAGGCGGAGTTGATGCTTCTATGACGGTCGATGTCTCGAGGATCTATCTTCTCGATGTCGCGACCGGTGCAAGTGTCGAAGCCGAGTTGCGCGATGCAATCGAGCAGGCGCAGCTCGATGACTGGCAGGCGAAGTGGCAGCCCGCCCTACTGGCGGTACTCCAGGAACTCGCGCGCAAGGGCGTGCCGATGTCGCAGTGGCCGCAAAGCTGGCACTGGAACTGGGCGCAGAAGACGGCTCGTGTGCAAGGGCTATTGGCCTTCCGCGGGTTCAGCGTCGTCGCTCTCGGCGAGACGCAAGGCCTCGCACAAGTCGATCTGACAAAAATGGGGCGGGAAGCAAACCAGCGCGGCAAGCCGCTCGTCTATCTCGAGTACCTTGAGGTTGCACCTTGGAACCGGCCGGAACTGGGGGCCGCTCCACGTCTTCGCGGAGTTGGCTCTGCCCTCATCACGGCCGCCATCGCACTCAGCGAGGACGAGGGCTTTAAGGGACGCTTGGGGCTCCATTCCCTGCCTCAGGCCGATGACTTCTACCGCAAGATCGGGATGACCGATCTGGGGCAGGACGCGGCGTACCAGAATTTGAGATACTTCGAGATGACCAGCGAGCAGGCTCGCGCGTTCTTCGAACAGGAGGGAGAACGATGAAACTTGAACGGAGTAAAGAGTGGTGGATGGCTCGGGCACGTCGTGAAGGCGACGCCGTCATCGGCGCCGGCTTGCTCGCGTTCGACCCGAAGCCGGACGAACGACCGGCAACCGTGCAGACCGTTACGGTCGAGGAAACCCGAATCGCTTTCGGCAAATTCGTGAACCTGATGCGGCGTCGCCGCGGCTTCTCGATGGAGAGGCTGGCAGAGGTCGCCGAGCTCGACGCCAGCGAGTTGCTCGTGATCGAGGACGACGTCCATTATGTTCCGGAGCCACGAACGGTCTTCAAACTGGCGCAGACCTTCGAGGTATCGCAACGGCGCTTAATGCAGCTTGCAGGGCTGGCCGCGGCGAACGATGCAGGCTTGCGGCAGGAGGCTGTCCGATTTGCCGCTCGCTCCGAGGCTGTGCAGAAGCTGACGCCGGAAGAGAATTCAGCTCTTGAGGCGTTCGTCGCCGTCTTGAGCGAACAGGATCCCAAGCGAGCCAAGTGAAGAACGTCAGTCTCGGACATCGAACGATCGCCGACATCGACGGACAGGTCGACAAAGTCCTGCGGGGTCTTGGTAACCCGAACCCGCCCGTCGACCTGCGGCTCGTTCGGGAATTGTTGAAGCTCGACCGCGGCTACTACTCGACCACCGACGACAGCCTTTTGCGCGAGACTTTCTCGCGCCTGAAAGTCGCCGGCCTTCAGGTCCTTTTGCGCCCGACGATCCTGCGCGATGCCGTGCAGAATCTCAGCCTGAAGGCATTGTATCTACCCGACCAGAAGCGGATTCTGCTCGACCAGGATCTCCCCCTCCTTAAGCATCGCTGGAACGAGGCTCATGAGATCGGCCACGACATCATCCCTTGGCATACCGGGATGATGTTGGGCGACACGGAGCAGACGCTCACACCCACCTGCCACCAGATCATGGAGGCCGAGGCGAACTACGCCGCCGGCCAACTGCTTTTTCTCGCCAACCGCTTTGTAGCCGAGGCTACCGCTTCGGCACCGAGCCTTGCCTTCGTCAAGAGCCTGAGCAAGGGATTCGGCAACACCATGACCTCCACGCTCTGGCGCTTCGTCGAACAAGGTCATGGCGGTCGACCGATCGTCGCCTTGGTGACGGGCCATCCGCATCCGGCTCGGCGCAAGGCTGATTTCGATCCTACTAATCCGTGCCGCTATTGTGTGGAATCTCCTCCCTTCCGTGAACGTTTCGGCTCGCTGCGAGAGACCGATCTGTTCGCGACAATCGTCGGCTATTGTGGCGCGCAGCGAGGCGGCAGCCTCGGTCGAAAAGAGGTGCTCCTGACGGATCTCAATGGCGATCGGCACGTTTTCGATTTCGAGACATTCTTCAATCGCCACGAGGCTCTCACTCTAGGCTATTGGCTCCGCTCACACAGCACGCCGGTGCTCGTGCAATCGTTCTAATCACCATGCGCGAGGGCGAGCGAACCGCCACCATAGGCAGAACGATGGCGTGTTCCGCATCCAACGAGCTGCCTGTGAGATTGTATCGCAACCCGTTCCAGCGCCGCGTCGAAGAAGGTAGTACTGCCCCATAGAAATGGCCCCGCCGAACAATCCCGGTGTGGTCCGCTAGTAGCGACGTTACCAAGATCCTCCTCTCACGCCTTCGTCGAGTACCTGTAGCAATGCAATCGCGCCGCTTAGCGGACCGAACTCATATGCGGTCTGAGAGCCGCAGTAGTAAGGCTCCACAGCATTCAGAACGTTCGCAACGACCTTGAGAGCATCCTTCACCTGCGCTCGCGCCGATCCCCTCATGGACAGGCGCGTTAGCCATCGATGTGGCAGCTTTCGATTTCCTGTTTGAAATCAGCAATATAGCGGAACCAGAATCCATCTTTGGGCAATCGCACGAAATACGTGTATTCAACGTTAGACAATCGAATCGCGTGCTTCGCGCGATCGTGGATTAAACCGCGCTCCAGGACCGGGAGCTGATTCATCCGGGGCGCCAGCGCGCGCAGGCGACCGTGGATATCAAGTTTTTCCGGCCTGAAGGCCCGCAACCCACAGAAAAAGTCGGTCTCGAAGAGATTCGCCTTGCGCTTCCACGCCAATGGAAGGGGTTCGCCAATTTCGTGATGCGGCAACCCAACAAGCGCGGTCAGGACCGAGAAATAGACTTGGTCATCGTTGCGCCGGATAGGCTAATCTTAGTCGACCTCAAACATCTCCGCGGCCGCATCGAGAACCGCGGAGGTTTCTGGTACCGGGGCGAAGAGAGTCAGGGCTCCTCTCCGGCGCACAAAATACGCGACAACGCGAAGATCTTGGCCTCACTCATTCGCGCGGAAGTGCCCCAGCTTCCCGCGGTGCCGCCCGTGGAAAGCGTGATCGTCCTCACGCACCCTCTCTCCGATCCGAGTGGTCTCGATCAGGTGGAGCGAGACCGCACGGTCAAGCTCGCCGACTTCGTTCGTATTTCGAACGCCACGCAATTCCACGCGATGTTCAGTTCGGCAAGCAAGTTCAGCTCATCTCAGCCGCTCACGGCGGCACCGGCGCTGCCCGCGCTGCAGAAATTCTTCAGCAACGGGCGGCTGTTTGAGCCAAGGAAAGCTCAATTTCATGGCTTCATTCCGCAGGGCGAGCCAGACTTCAAACACCGCCTCTATCTTGAATATGCGTGTCATCAGCCGACTGACACGAACTACACGGGCCTACTTCGCCTCTGGGACTTCAGTATCGATCCTGATTTTCTGGTCGAGGAAGACAGGCGGCCAATCGCCGAGCGTGAGCGCGCCATCCTGGGCCACATCCGCGCGCACGACCCGGGCTTCTATCAGAACTATCTGCTTCAATCCGTCCGATATGACTCCGAATTCACGCTGCGCTATTCCGAGGTCTTCGACAAACTCCCCGATCTCGAGCGCTTGACGCGATTCTCGGCCGTCATCGACGATCTCTCGCTCGAGCGCAGGATCGAACTGGCGACGCTGTTTCTCGATCGCATCGCGAGCTTACACCGCCTTCGGGTCGCGCATCGTGATCTCGACCGTCATTCGATCTGGATCGACGATCGCCGCAGCAAAGTCGTGCTGTCGTCCTTTGGCGCCGCCCATTTTCCAGAGCGAAAATCCATCGGAGCATCGCGGTCGAAGCTCATGGCCGGCGGCCATCGCGTGCCCGAAGACATCGGTGAAGGCAGCGAGGGAACACCTTTTCATCAAGACGTCTTCCTTGCAGGCGCCGTGGTTTGGAACCTGTTGACGGGAAAGCGCCTACCCGTTGTCGACGCAGTCCCGGTGTGGACATCCGGCACGTTGGCGACTGCTGACGGCCTGCCCGAACTGTTTGCGTCCTGGTTTGACCGCTGCCTTCAGTTGGAGGCGCGCGCTCGCTTTGCCGACGGTGTCGAAGCCGCCGACGCCTTCGCCGAGTTGGTCCGCAAAACGGAGAAGGTTTCTCTCGAGAAGCAACTCGAACGTTATCGCCAGGACATCGATCCGATCTCTGACTATCCACCCACCGAATGGATCACGCAGAAGCCGTATCGAATCTATCGCTCGCGAAGAAACGACACTGACTACTTCGTTAAGAGCTGGCCAGAGCGGTCTCTCGGCGAGCGCCGAAAGACGGCCGCGCGGCTCATCGAATTCTTCGGCAAGGCCGACGTACTCCGTCTTACGGCGGTCGATTGGCTGCCCAAGACGGAGCTCTCGTGCCTGTGCACGGATGGGCTGCTTCTGGTCCAGGAATGGATCGACGGCAAGCCTCTCGCGCAGTCCGATACTGGTCAATGGCCCGCGTCGGATCTTCGATCCTTCGTGATCGATTTGACCACCGCCATCGACGAGCTCCACGAACTCGGGCAAGCGCACGGCGATCTCACGCCGACGAACATCGTCGTCCGAACAAGCGAGGGGCGGATTCGCCCCATGCTGGTCGACGTTGTCGATTTCACGTCAGACGAGAATGGAAAAAAGACCCCTGCGTACTGCCCGCCCGATGATACCGATATACGCGTGCGGGATCGTTACGCAGTCGGGCAGATCGTGCTTGAGCTCGCCGACAAGTGCGATGACGCCGACACAAAAGCAACCTTGCTCGCGGGCGTCGCAAAATGCAGTGAGGGTGCTGCTCCCTGGATCACTCTAAAGCCTTTGAAAGACGCGCTTGCGCCGCGCAAGACGCAGCCGCTGGGCGGCACCTTTGAACTCACGATCGAGACAGCTCGCGCCGCTTTCGAGGGGCAGATGCTGTCCGACAACGGCTTGTTCCACCTCGTTAAGCTGAAGGGCAAAAGCTCAATCGACATTTACGGGTTCGACCAGCACGTTACGATCGACCTAGACGACAAGGACCTCAAGCCGCGGCATGCTATCGCGCATAAGGCGGACCTACGCGGCGCATCCTGGGCGCAGCGATGGCGGTCTTTTTCGTTCAGGGGCAGCGTCAGTGTTCAGCGCTCGACAAAAGCCCGGTTCTCAGGCTTCGATCCGCTTGCTGCGCTGCTCAAGGACATGGCTGCGCCGGCAGTGCCCGCTGCCGAAGCCGCTGCGCCGCAGCCTGCCGTCGCGACCGCAAAGGCGGCGACACGCGAACAGTTTCCCGTCGCCCGCTTTTGGCAAGAGACGATCACCATCGAGCAGGAAATCACTCCGGAAATCGACTTGGCGGACGACCCCAAGTTTGACGAGAGTGACCGAACCTTGACGATATCGGCGTCGACTGACGTCTTGTCCGAACTAGAGCCAACCGACGGACAGCCCATCGGAGTGACATGGAACGGCTACAAGATTGGCGATCTCGATCTCGCGCGCTCGCGCGCAACGACGTTGTTGATCAGGAACGTCAGGGGACACCGCGGTTTGCGCTCTGGAGCGACTCTCCGGCTTCAGACCTCGGATGACTTCACCAGCTTCCAACGGCGCTCTCGGGCGGTGTCGCGAATACTCGAAGGCCGCGCGCAGGTAAGAGATCTGATCGGCTACTTCGATCCGCAAAACACTGCAGCACCGAAGGATATCGGCGGAGAAGTCAGCGATGAAGACATCGCTCCCTACCGGCTCAACGACGACCAGGCCGGCGCCCTGAAACACCTCTGGAAGTTTGGACCGGTAGGCCTGTTGCAAGGCCCACCTGGCACCGGCAAAACGCTATTCATAGCGTCTCTCGTGCACTACGCCCTCACCCACGCCCGCATGCGAAATGTACTTGTACTATCGCAATCGAACGAGGCTGTGAACACTGCAGCTGAGCGCATCCTGCAAGTATCGGAGCGGCTCGGCGGGGACATTTCCCCGCTTCGGGTTGGGTATCATGAAAAGATATCACCCGCGTTGCGGCAGTATCACGCGCGAGCGATCCAAGACCGATATCGAGAGCTCTTCCGCGCTGGCATGAAGGAGCGAGTCGGCTGGGCAGCTGGCCGGCTCGGCCTGGATCGGAACTACGTGTCCGAGGCGATTGAGGTCGAAGCCGTGTTTGGTTCTCTCTTTCATCAAATCGAGCTTTGCGAGGCCGATATCGCGGGCGACATCGGGCCAGACGTCGTCGCCGCCGCGCGAGAGCGGCTAGCCCAACTGAAGGATGTGTGGAGCACCGCGCTTAAGGAGAGAGGACTGATCGAGGGTGACGAGCCGCGCAGCACGCTGGAGCAGCTGCGAGACGATTTGGCCTCGCGCCACGCGGTCAACGATCCTGATGCGCGGCGACGCTTGCTTCGCCTGTTGAGCTTGGCGAATGAATGGAGTTCGGTTCTAGGCATTCGCCACAGAAGCCTGGAGGAGCTACTCGCCCGCAGTCGCAATCTGATCTGCGGGACTTGTGTTGGCATCGGCCGGCCTGGCATTCAACTCGATCGTAACGCATTTGACCTTGTGATCATCGATGAGGCGGCACGTTGCACACCGAGCGAACTTGCCGTTGGCATGCAGTCGGGGCGCCGCATTCTTCTCGTCGGAGACCACCGCCAGCTTCCGCCGCTCTACGATCACGACTTGCTCAATGCTATCGGGCCGCGGCTGGGTAACCTGTCACGGAAGGAGTTGCAGCGGAGCGACTTCGAGCGCGCTTTTCATTCTGACTACGGTCGTGCGGTCGCCCGAAGTCTGCGAAAGCAATACAGAATGGCGCCAAAGATCTGCACCGTGGTGGCCAACGCGTTCTACAAGGGCCAAGAGCTGACGCCTGAGCGCGGCCCGCCGCCGGAACACTATCGGCTTTTGCCCAGACCGCTCGATGACGAATTGACGTGGATCGATACAGGTCACTCCAGATCGGGGCGCCGAGAAGCAGCGGTCGGAAGCAGCTACGTGAACCGGCGCGAGGCAAACGCCGTGATGGCTTTGTTGCGGGTCATCGCGTCAACGCCCGCGTTTCTCGATGCGGCGAAGGCTGACGTCAAGAAGGACGAGCCGCTGATCGGCGTCATCTGCATGTACGGACCTCAAGCCGCCCTCATTGAGGAACAATTCGTCACATCAGGCCTGCCGGAGGCGTTTCGGGATCTGGTGAAGATCGACACTGTCGACTCTTATCAAGGGAAGGAGAACCGGATCGTCATCGTGTCGTTGGTACGAAGCAATCCGGAATACGCCATGGGCTTTTTGCGCACCGAGAACCGGATCAACGTTGCACTCTCGCGAGCCATGGAACGCTTGGTCATCGTCGGATCCGCGCAGATGTTCAGCGACAGGAACCATCCGCTAGCGACGTTCCTGCAGACCCTGCGTCCCCAAGGCCGCGTTTTCACCGACGATCGAATTAGGTGACGCATGGTAACAGCAGCTCAAGATCACGGCGTTGAGGTGGATTCGGTATCGTTCCAAGTTCGCGCCCAGAAATTCCGGGTCGCGGCGATGATCATGAAGCGGACACGAACTCCGGTCGCAACCGAATACGCAACGCGTTTGGTCCATCTTGTCAAAGGCATTCGCCTTGACGACATGGCAGGTTTCTTTGATTTCGAACCGAGCGAGACGAAGGTCCTTCTGGAGGACGTGCTCGGCACGGGTCTGGTCAGCGAGCGGAACGGCCAGCTTGTCCTTTCTGAACGCGGACATGAGGCACTGTCACCGAGCACGGACACGTTGGACCTGTATGAGGTCGAGGACCTCGCCACAACTATCTCGTTCGATCTTGCGGCTTTCGCACCTGTTGAGGAAGGCAAGCTCAATCAGCGCGAAGCGCGAATCGTCGAAGAGCTCAGGCTTCCCGATCGAGAGAAAGCTGCAGCGGCCGCGAAGGCCGCCGAGGATGCCTTCGAGCTCCATTTCCACGAGTGGCGGCAAAGATACGGCCGGCGTGCATGGGACGAGGAGACAAGGCTCCATTCAATCGATGATGTGCAGTCCATCGGGACTTTCCCCGCGGTCTTTCAAATTCCGGTCCGCTGGCGCTCGGGCGACATGGCGGCGGTCGAACCAGACTTCTCGGAGCTTGCCGGGAAAGGTCGCCCCGGCTCGCGGAACGCACTCATATCGGCGCTGAGCACGCGCTTGAAGGATTTCGCGGCACCGTCCGATCACGCCGCCGCTTTCGAACTTGCTAGTGAACTCGACGGAGGCGTATTTCGGCGGGACGGGGTCCGCTCGACCCAAGATGTGTCTTCGTGGGCCGACCTGTGCGGGAGCATCCAATACCGCGCTCTACCGTATCCGGCCGAGCCAGGCTTGCGTCTTATCGGTTCGACTGCGACGAACGCAGTTCGCGCGGCTCTGCTCGATTGGACACAGAGCATTGGTGGCGCGCAGACCGCGACCAAGGCACCTGTGTTCTGGCTTCCACCCGAAAGTCCTTCGTGGGGCCGCTCGCTGCCTTTCGCCAGTCTCGCTTCTGCACTCTCTGCGGCCCACGCGTCCGACGATGGGACCGTGCTTTTGGCCCGAACGCGTGATGCGGCTGGCCCAGATAAATTCTGGTCGAAACTCTACGGACCGACAGGCTCGCTCTCGGCTGTATTTGATCGGTGCCTGGCGGTCCCTGCTACGGAGTTGCCGAATGCGCTGGAATTGATCGTGAAGCCCGGGTCTTGGGCGATGGTTTTGGTACACGCGCCTGATCCTGCAACCGGCTATCCGTTTCCTTTGGGCTACATCACGGCCGCGCGCGCCATCGTCGACCGCTTTTCATATCAGGTCGCCGATCTCGCATCGAAAGCCGATGGCACGCGCGCCATAGCGTGGCATCGAAGCAAAGAGGATGCCCACGTGGCGCTCGCTCTGATTGATGAAGCCCTTGGCATTGGAGTTGCATAGCGACCAGCTTGACTAACAAAACGGCGGGCCGACTCTAGCCGAGAAACGCAAGTATGTTACTACGCGTCGGTGCGCGAGAGTCGCGACGTGAGTAGAAGTGTGAGTATGGAAATCCTCAGTTGATAATTCTCTCGCGAAATCGGTGAGATGAGTCGCGATGTCGATTTCGGCCAAGGACAGATCGCGGCGCTGAAAGTACAAGAGAATTTTAGAAGTTGGCTCGCGTCAAATGCGGTCGGAATCGAACCCAGGACGCCGCAGGAATCGAATGCAAGAGGCGCTACAGGATTCAGCTTTCGGCCGGGCCAACACCAATCACCCAATCAGGGGTTTTTCTTGCTCTTGACGGCTCCACAGGCAGCGTACTGCGCATTACGTACCAGCCCACGGAGAGACTCTTCGGCCAAAGCGCAGCGAAGGCAAGAGAGAACGCAGCCGACGAAGGGGCAGTGATAGCGACGCGGGCATGAAATGCCCGCGAGCACCGAGGCGACTGCAGTCGCGAGACCGGTTAACAAGGCACCCGCGTTCGGGGCAGTGATAGCGGCGCCGGCATGCAATGCCGGCGGGCCCTAACGCGAGAGCCTCCGGCGAGCGACACCGTATCGCGCAAGGGATCGAAGTCGAACGGCGTGCGCCGTTCCGGAAGCCTTCGCTTGCGGCCGCAATTCACGGCACACATCCGCGCATTGAACGAATAGAGCGCAGTCAACCAGCCGCGAGCGCTTCGCGTACCTTGGAGGCGAATTGCATATCGTTGTGGATGTCACGGCCGTCCGAATCGCGACGGAAGTATCCTCGCGTGTACGACAACCTGCGCGAGCGGATCGCGCCCTCAGCGCGTCGGAGGCACTAACTCTAGCCGGCGATGGAAGCGAGAATAAGCTGCGGCTGGGCCTACTGATTAGCGTGGCGGAGTTCGCCAACGTTCGCCGACGCTTATTCAACGGATATTCGACGGCTTCTCCGAAACGGATCTAAATCATTGAAATCTCTGGCGCTCCCTAGGGGAATCGAACCCCTGTTTCAGCCTTGAGAGGACCAGGACTGATCTCCGAAAAGGAGTTCGAAGGATAAGAACGTCCGACCCCCGAATTCGTAATGTGCCGTCAGCTCGGAGTTAAGCTCAAGGACGTTCGGAGCAACCCACCTTTTGTACGACATGGCCACCGATTCAACGACCGCAGCATCGGCTTGTTCACTCTGGCTCAGCCCTCTGCGACCGTGATGAGTCGCCCGAGCTCATTGCTCGATTGGCTGTGAGAGAGATTTTCGATGCGTGTCATTGATCCGGCGGATTTCTTGTCTGAGAATGAGGTGCTCGAGCGATGGCCTATGCTCACGAAGGCGGAGCTGCGGCGCGCACGCCGAGCGAACCCGCCAAGGATCGAGTTCTACAGTTTCCGAAAGAAAGGCGGCGGGCCTCGTTACACGCCAGAGCAGGTGCAGAGCTATATCGATCGTACATATCTCAGGGTATCGGAATGCCAACAAATGGACAGCAGGGCGCCTCTGCAGGCAGTCAGCAGCAGTGGAGATTCGAACTCGGCGGCTACTATCTCGAGCGCCCACATCCCGAGCATCTCGGCTTTTGGTACGCTTGCAGATATGACCCCGGAACTCGCCAAGTCCGCCGCAGAAGTCTTAAGACAACAGATTTCGAAGAGGCCAAAGTCAGGCTCGCGGCGCTCGTTGCGTCCGCTCCCAGCGGCGCGAACCGGGTAGGACCGCCCGGACCCGACCAGATCCTGAGTGTGGCCGTGCTCAAGGCATATCTCGACGAACGCGGCCCACACATTGCATCAGAGGATGCTGCCGAGCGAGCGGTGGAGCTGTTCACGGACTATCTCGCCAGCATAAGCAAGATCGATGCACCTGTCGCATTTTGGACGCCAGCCCAGCAGCTCGAGCTGGCCAAATGGTGTGCCGTAAAGCACCAGCATTCCGCTGGCTACATCGAACGGCTGTTCAATGTGATGCGATCTGCATTCAATGACGCCTGCGTCACGAAGATTAGATTGGATGCGGTCGGCAACAAGGTCGAGACTGCGCTGATGAGCCACGCACCGAAAATCGTCTGGAAGCGTGAAGCGATCGCTACTGAACTCAAGATCCCAGCACGCAGACCGCGTCCGGTAACACTCTCTGTAGAACAGATGGCCGCAGTGCTGGATTCGCTCAAAACACCCCATCTCTTCCGTTTTGCGATCATGAGCCTGTGCACATGGGCTCGACCGCAAGCCATCATCGATTTCGATCCGGCAACTCAGGTTGATTGGAACGGGGGCGTGATTGATCTCGCTCCGATCGGTTGGGTGCCTACAAAAAAGCGCCGTCCACGCCAACCGCTCACAGGGTGCCTGGCGGGCTGGCTACCAGTCTGGAGCAAAGAAGATGACGCTCGGCGGGCAGCGGCCCTTGCCGAGAACCGGACGCCGCCAGAGCTCGGACTCATCGTCTACAAGGGCAGGCGTGTCGCAACTGTGAAGCGCGCCTTTCGACGCATCGGCACAGAGCTCGGACTGATGGGCTTTTCGCAGTACAGCTTGCGCCATTTCATGGCCGACCAAATAAAGAAGCTGTTCCGGAACGTGCCGCGGGAGCAGCGCTCCTTGTGGATGGGGCACGTTGTGCGTGATGGCTCACGCACAACCGCGAACTACGAATCGGACGATCCGGGGATGCTTGCGGATGTCGCGCTGGCCACCGATTGCGTGATGGCACTGATCCAGCAGCACTGCGCCAAGCCGCTATTTGCTGTTGACGTACTGTTGACGAAGAAGGATTTGCAGGCGATCGGGGCGAGGATCATCCCAGAAACGCCAAGAAAACAGAGAGTTGGTGGTGGGCACGACAGGGATCGAACCTGTGACCCCTACCATGTCAAGGTAGTGCTCTCCCGCTGAGCTACGTGCCCTAAACCCAAGAGGTCTCGTCGGGTGGGGGCTCCTATATCGGCTCCCACGCAGGCAGGCAAGGACGCAAACAGGCAAAAATGGGAATAATCCGCAAGCCTGCGACCGCCGCCGGCGGCTCAGGCCGCCAGCATCTTGTTGACCTCGCTGACCAGCTCGCGCAGGTGGACCGGCTTGGACAGCACCTTGGCGTTCTTGGGGGCCTCCGAATCGGAGTTCAGGGCCACCGCGGCGAAGCCGGTGATGAACATGATCTTGATGTCCGGGTCGAGCTCGGAGGCGCGGCGCGCCAGCTCGATGCCGTCCATCTCCGGCATCACGATGTCGGTCAACAGCATCTCGAACGGCTCCTCGCGCAGCCGCTGATAGGCCGACATGCCATTGTCGTGGGGCGAGACCTGGAACCCGGCATTTTCCAATGCCTTGACCAGGAAGCGGCGCATGTCGTTGTCGTCTTCGGCGAGCAGGATTTTGTGCATGGCGGGGAGTCGTCTGGTCCGGGTGAGAGCGGAGCGTTGCCGCCACTAAGCCTGACGGGCGGTAAATTTCGGGTGAAAGATTGTGCTTTCTGATCGGACATCGACAAGGCAATTTGAGGGCCGACCGGGTTTCTTCTGCCAGAGATCGTCGCCAGCTCAGAGTTGTTCCAAACCGAAGATGAACTTTTTCCTTGTTTGCCACTTGGCAGATCGGCCSGGATTATCGAAGATGCCGTTTGGCAGAGAGCAGTGGCTCGCGTTMTCCAGCGCTTTTCGGCCGGAGCATACCGGCGCATCAACGGACGTGACCAAGGGGACGGCGCCCAGCGATGACGGAGTTTGATGGCGAATTGCCGCCGTTCGAGATCATGGAGCCTGCCACTTGGCGCGCGCCCATCATCTTCAATTCGCCCCATTCCGGTTCGGTCTATCCCGACGAGTTCCTCAGGGCKTCCCGAATCGATCTTCCGACCCTGCGGCGGTCCGAAGATTCGTTCATGGACGAGCTGATYGCAGACCTCTTGGCGCGCGGCTTTCCGACCGTCCGGGTGCATTTTCCGCGCTGCTATGTCGACGTCAACCGCGAGCCCTATGAGCTCGATCCGCGCATGTTCACCGGCCGGCTGCCGAGCTTCGCCAACACCCGCTCCATGCGCGTGGCCGGCGGCCTCGGCACCATCCCCCGGGTGGTCGGCGACGGCCARGAGATCTATCGCGATCGCCTCAACGTCGACGAGGCGCTGCACCGCATCGAGACGCTTTACAARCCKTATCACCGCGCTCTGCGCCGGCTGATCAACCGGGTGCACCAGCAATTCGGCACCGTCATCCTGGTCGATTGTCAYTCGATGCCCTCGGTCGGCGTGTCGCGCGACGAGCCGCGGCGGCCGGACATGGTGATCGGCGATCGCTACGGCACGAGCTGCGCGGCGCTGCTGCCGAACCTGTTCGAGGATGTGCTCGGCCGCCTCGGCTATTCGGTGGGCCGCAACAAGCCCTACGCCGGCGGCTTCATTACCGAGCATTATGGAAATCCGGCGAGCGGCCTGCACGCGATCCAGATCGAACTCAACCGCGCSATCTACATGGACGAGCGACGGCGTGAGCGCGGACCCCGTTTCGCGCAGGTCGCGTCGGATCTCACCGTTCTCGCCGAGGTGCTCGCGACCGTGCCGCTCGACGATCTCGGCCCGTTCCAGGCTGCGGCCGAATAAGCGGCGGAGACAGCGTCAGATCGCGCCTGAGCTGCGTGCAAAAAAAAAGGGCCGCTTGAATGACAAGCGGCCCAAGTCTAGGGAGGAAACGCCCAAGGAGGGCAGCGATAACGCGAAGCGCTACCGCACCGCAACAATATGCGGCCGCGCTGCACAAAACGCAAGGGTTTTTCTCTCGATTCCCATGCAAAAAAACATAGGCSGGGTTGCGCTCAACGCGACCCAAGCCGGATTTTCATTTGAGATGTCAATAGGTTCATCAAAAAGTCTGATCAATCGAAAATTCCCCAGCGTGTTTCGATTTCGGTTTCGATTGGCCCCCCTCGACCGCAAACCCGCTGGCTTGCGAAACCGCTGCTCACCAAACGATATCCAAGATGCCAGGTCRCCGTTCCATCTCCGGATGCGCGGCCGGCGGCTTTGAGATAGGCATAGCCGGCTCATCGTCTTCCGATTCCCTGCACCTGAAGGACGCGTTGTGACGGTCATCGACTTCTCAGCCTTTATCGGTCGCCTGGCGACCGCCTCGGGCGAAACCATCCTGCCGTTCTTCCGGACCTCGCTCTCGGTCGACAACAAGAGCAGCCGGCACGATTTCGATCCCGTCACSGAGGCCGACCGCGCCGCGGAGGCGGTGATGCGCCGCCTGATCAAGGCGAACTTCCCGCAGCACGGCATCGTCGGTGAGGAATTCGGCAATGAGCGCGAGGATGCCGACTATGTCTGGGTGCTCGATCCGATCGACGGCACCAAATCCTTCATTGCCGGCTTTCCGATCTGGGGCACGCTGATCGCGCTGCTGCACAAGGGCATCCCGGTGTTCGGCATGATGCATCAACCGTTCATCGGCGAGCGCTTTGCCGGCGACAATGGTTCGGCCAATTACAGGAATGCTGCCGGAGAGCGCCGGCTGTCGGTGCGCCGCTGCGAGCGGCTGCAGGACGCCGTCTGCTACACGACCAGCCCATTGCTGATGAACGACGCCGATCGGGCCGCCTTCGCGCGCGCCGAATCCGAGGTCCGGCTGTCGCGCTATGGCGGCGACTGCTACTCTTATTGCATGCTGGCCGCCGGCCATCTCGATCTCGTTATCGAGACCGAGCTCAAGCCCTACGACATCGCCGCCCTGATCCCGATCATCAATGGCGCCGGCGGAATCGTCACCGACTGGGACGGCGGCCCGGCGCAGAATGGCGGGCGTATCATCGCCGCCGGCGACAAGCGCGTGCACGAGGCGGCATTGAAGCGTTTGGCTGCGGGATGACGAGATCGACTGCAATCRAGCGATTGCAGACCGAGTCGGGAGATTGAGCTTCGGCTCGTCGCGTAGAATTACGGAGAACGCACGTTACGATACATTGTTAACTGCGCATTGACCGCGTGTCCCTAAWTTTTTTTCAAATTTGACGAGTACCCGCGGCATTGCGCGGATGAACATTGATTCCAGGAAGGCATTTTCGATGGCCCGCATCAACTTCCGGCTGACGCACAAGATCATGGCCATCGCGCTGATCGGGGTGGCTGCCGTCGCCGTTTTTGGCGCAATCTACCTGATCGGCGCGACGTCGCAGGAGGCCTCGCGGCAGCTGGCCGAAAAGGCCCGCGCCGCCGCCGATCTCAACCAGAAGCTCCTCAACGATCTGCTCGAAGCGCGCCGCGCCGAAAAGGACTTCCTGCTCCGCCGTGACCAGAAATACACCGCGCGGCATACCGAGCTGAGTGCCGGCATCACACGCGAGCTCGATGCGCTTCGGACCACCAGCCGCGCGCTCGGCGACACAGCSCTCGGCGCCAGGATCGACACGGTCAGSCAGGGATTTTCGACATACAGCACTGAATTCGGTGCCACCGAGCAGGCCGAGATTCGTCTCGGCCTCAACGAGACCCTCGGCCTGTCGGGCTCGCTGCGCTCGGCCGTGCATGACATCGAAGCCAAGCTGAAAGAGGTCAACGACCCCAGGCTCACAAGCGGCATGCTGATGCTGCGCCGGCATGAGAAGGATTTCATGCTGCGTCGCGACCCGAAATATGTCGCGGAGCTCAAGACGACGGCAGCCGAATTCGCCAAGGCCATCGCCAGCGCCGATATCGCAGCCGCGACCAAGGCGGAMATCAACCAGAAGCTGGACAAATATCAGAAGGATTTCCTGTCCTGGGCGGACGGGTCGCAGGAGGCGGCGCGCCACAGTGCCGCGATGTCCAAGGCTTTCGCCGAGATCGAGCCCGTCATCGCCGAGATCGGCAACACCGTCGCGCAACATTATRCGTCGGCGCAGGCCGCCGAGGCCGAGACCGGCCATAAKGTCAAGCGTGGCATGCTGATCACGCTCGGCCTGTCGCTGATCCTGGTCGGTTGCGTATCCTTCCTGATCGGCCGCGGCATCTCCACCGCGATCCGCAACATGGTGCAGGCCATGACGCGGCTTGCCGGGGGCGACGCTTCGATCCGGATTCCCGGCGTCGGCCGCCGTGACGAAATCGGCGAGATGGCCRGCGCCGTCGAGGTGTTCAAGACCAACATGATCGAGACCGAGCGGTTGCGCGCCGAGCAGGCCGAGGTCGAAAAGCGGCTCGCGCAGCAGCGCAAGGCGGACATGGCGGCGCTTGCCCAGAGCTTCGAGACGGCGGTCGGCGAGATCATCGAGACGGTGTCCTCCGCCTCGACCGAGCTCGAAGCTTCGGCGACGACCCTGACCCGGAACGCCCAGCACGGCCAATCGCTGGCGACGGCCGTCGCGTCGGCCTCCGAGGAAGCCGCGGCCGGCGTGCAGTCGGTCGCGTCAGCCACCGAGGAGCTGTCGGCCTCCGTCACCGAGATCAGCCGTCAGGTGCAGGAATCGGCTCGCATCGCCGGCGAGGCGGTCGGCCAGGCCCGCCGCACCAATGAGCGGGTCGGCGAGTTGTCGAGAGCGGCAACACGCATCGGCGACGTCGTCGAGCTCATCAACACCATCGCCGGCCAAACCAACCTGCTCGCGCTCAATGCCACGATCGAGGCGGCACGTGCCGGCGAAGCCGGCCGCGGCTTCGCCGTGGTCGCCGCCGAGGTCAAGGCGCTGGCCGAACAGACCGCAAAGGCCACCGGAGAAATCGGCCAGCAGATCGCGAGCATTCAATCGGCCACTGCGGAGTCCGTCGATGTCATCCGCGAAGTCTCCAGCACGATCGAGCGGCTGTCGCAGATTTCAGCGACCATTGCGGCCGCCATCGAGCAGCAGGGCGCGGCGACCCAGGAGATCTCGCGCAATGTGCAGCACACGGCGCAGGGGACGCAGCGCGTCTCCGACAACATCGTCGAGGTCGAGCACGGCGCCACCGAGACCGGCTCCGCGTCGGCCCAGGTGCTGTCGGCGGCGCAATCGCTCTCGGAGGAGAGCAACCGCCTCAAGCTYGAGGTCGGCCGTTTCCTCGAGACGGTCCGCGCGGCATAGACCGATCAGATGGCCGTCTTGCGCAGATGATCGACGAGCAGCTTGGCTGGGCGCGGCAGCGCCTTGAAGCTGCGGGCACAGATCACCAGCCTGCGATTGGACCAGGCATCCCGTAGCATGATGAGGCTGATCGGCATCGATCGCGCGCAGCGGCGTGCGGCCGCCTCGGGCACGACGGCGATGCCGACACCGGCCGCCACCATCTGGCAGATGGCATCGAAATCGCGCAGGCGCGCCCGGACATGCTGACGGATGCCGAGCCGCGCCGCATGCCTGCCGATATGGGCGTTGAGCGCYGTTCCCTGGGTCAGGCCGATGAAGTCCTGCCCGGCGGTCTCGCTGAAATCGATCTGACGGCGGCCGGCGAACGGGCTCCGGCGGCCGGCCACCAGGATCAGCCGGTCCTCGCCGAAGGCGAAGCGCTCGATGGTGTCGGGSAGCGCATGCTCTGCCGCGACRCCGAGGTCGGCTCTGCCGGATACGATCGCTTCCGCAATGTCCGTGCTTTCGCGCTCCTCTACATCGACATTGATGTCMGGATGCTCGCGCAGGAACGCCGCCAGTGCGCGCGGCAGATGCTCGGCGAGACCAACCGTGTTGGCGAGYAGTTGCACATTGGCCCGCAGCCCCGACGCAAAGCCCATCARATCGCCCTGCATGGCCTCGACATTGGCGATGATGAGGCGAGCATGATCGAGCAGGCTTTCACCGGCCGCCGTCAGAGCGACACCGCGGCGCCCACGCTTGAACAGCGCGATGCCGAACGCCTCTTCAAGCCCCTTGATGCGGGCGCTGGCCGACGCGAGCGCCAGATGGGCGCGATCGGCCCCGCCAGTGATGCTGCGGGCCTCGGCGACCGCGATGAACAGCTTCAGGTCAACCAGATCAAAGCGCATATCCGATCCAGCCTCAGTCATTTCCGAAGGCAGGCTCCGTAAGCTCCACATTGTGCTGCAGGGACGGGTTGGTCAATGTCGCCCCATGACCGATCCGCTTCTTATCTTCATCGCGYTCGCGCTGACGCTCGCCGGCTTCGTCAAAGGGGCCCTCGGCCTCGGCCTGCCGACCATTTCGGTCGGCTTGCTCGCCATCGCCATGCCGCCTGGCCGGGCACTGGCGATCGTCATCGTTCCCGCGGTCATCACCAACATCTGGCAGACCTTCGCCGGTCCCTATCTTCGCGATATCGCCAAGCGGCTTTGGCCGCTGATGGCAGGCACCGCGATCGGGATCWGCCTYAATGCCGGAGCTCTCAGCCACGGCTCGACCCGCTATGGCAACGTCGCACTCGGCGTGCTGCTGACGGTCTATGCCACGCTCGGTCTCACTCGGCTCGCCTTCAAGGTCGCKCGCCCGCACGAGAAGTGGGTGGGCGGGATCGTTGGCCTCCTGACCGGGCTGATCTCGGCCGCCACCGGCGTGCAGGTGGTGCCCTCGGTGCCCTACATGCAGGCGATCGGGCTCGAAAAGGACGAGTTGGTCCAGGCGCTCGGGGTCTTCTTCACGRTCGCCACCCTCACACTCGCGTTCAACCTGACGAATTCCGGCCTGCTCAGCACGGCGATCGCCTTGCCCGGTACGGTCGCCATGATCAGCGCGTTCCTCGGCATGGCCATGGGCCAGGCAGCGCGCGCGCGATTGCCTGCCGAAGCCTTTCGCCGTGTTTTCCTGATCGCGATGGTTTTGCTCGGTCTCTATCTCGCCGGGAGCGCCCTTATCGAGCTCACATGGTGATCAGCGCGCTTCCAGCAGGGCGATGCGGACACCGAGATAGACGAACAGGCCGCCGATCGCCCGATTGATCCAGACCAGCGCCGATGATCGCCGGACCCGGCGCGCGGTTCGCGCCGCCACGGCGGCAACGCCGAGGCACCACAGCGTCGAGTTGACGATGAAGATCGTGCCGAGCAGCAGAAAGGCGACGGGCTTGTGGGMCGCATCGGCGRCGACGAATTGCGGGATGAAGGCCAGGAAGAACATCGCGACCTTCGGATTGAGAACGTTGGTGAGCGCGCCCTGCCAGAACACCTGGCGTAACGATGCGTCGGCAGCAACGGCCGGGGCGTCCGCCTCGGCAGCAGCGGCCGGCGGGCGCGCGAACAATTGTGTGAAGCCGAGATAGACGAGATAGGCCGCTCCTGCCCACTTCACGGCCGCAAAGGCGGTGGCCGATGCCATCAGCAGCGCCGACAGGCCGATCGCGCTTGCAAAGACGTGGACCAGGCAGCCCGTGCTGATGCCGAGGGCGGCCGCAGCGCCTCCGCGCCATCCCATCTGAACGCTACGACCGACGATATAGGCCGTGTCCGGACCAGGGGTCATGTTCAGCACCAGACCGGATAGCAGGAACAGCAGCGGATCGTGAATTCCCAGCATGGTTGAACATTTCCTAACAGTTTGTCTCACCGAGACTGAATGATCATTGCTGTTTTCGAGGTGATCGTTCAAGCTGGCGTCATTGCCCCCGGAAAAGAAATGGATTTGGCCGCACCTGGCGTGGTATGCGCGAGGCGGGAGCACGACGTGATGGATAGACGCCTGGCCGCCATCGTTTGCGCTGACGTCGCCGGCTACTCGCGGATGATGGGAATTGACGAGGCCGGCACCCATGCCGCCTTCAAGGCCCACCGCGCCGCCATCCACCCCCTGATCCTCAACCACGCCGGACGCATCGTCAAACACACCGGCGACGGCTTCCTGCTCGAATTCGCAAGCGTCGTCGATGCCGTTCAATTCGGCCTCGACATGCAGTCCCTGATGGCCGACCGCAACGCCGACCTGCCGGCGGAACGCAACATGCGCTTCCGCGTCGGCATCCACATTGGCGAGGTGATCATCGACGAGGAGGAGGTGTTCGGAGAAGGCGTCAACATTGCTGTCCGCCTGGAGGCCGTCGCGCCGCCCGGCGGCGTCGCGGTTTCTGCCAGGGCCCATGATGAGGCCAGCAAGCATCTCTCTGTCAGCCTCACTGATTCCGGCGTCGTCCGCCTCAAAACCATTGAAGAACCGATGCAGGTGTGGACCTGGACGGCGGGGGGCGAGACGGGCAAGCAGGATGGCTCCCGAGGCAGTTCCGGCTCACTGAACTATCGGACAGCCATTGTCGGCGTTCTGCCCTTCGTGAACCTCGCCGACGCCGCCGACGAATATCTCGCCGATGGGCTGGCCGACGACCTCATTCACGCGCTGTCGCTGCAATCCTTCTTTCGCGTCCTCAGCCGCACCTCGACCTTCGCGTTCCGCGACCGCGGGCTCAGCCCTCGCCTGATCGCCCGCGAGATCGACGCCACCTATCTGATCCAAGGCACAGTCCGTCGCTCCGATGCCAAGATCCGCGTGACGGCGAAACTGATCGCGCCMGAGACGGGCGAGCAGCTGTGGACCGGCCGTTACGACCGCGACATGGGCGACCTGTTCACGCTGCAAGACGAGATCACCACCAGCCTGTGCGCCGCGCTGATGCCTGAGATTTATCGCGCGGARGCGTCCGTGCCGACCCGGTCGCAGACGACGGATGCGACGGCATGGGATCGCTTCCTGAGAGGCCTGTCGCACTATTATCGTCCTACCAAGACCGATTATGAGAGATCGATCGCGCTGTTTCGCGAAGCCATTGCGCTCGATCCGACGCTGGGCATCGCGCATGCCTATCTTGCGACCATCCTGATGCAGGGAATCAGCTTTGGCTGGATCAAGGGATCGCGCGAGCTCTGGAACGAGGCCCTGGCTCTGGCGCTGTCCGGCGTGCGGCTCGACCCGCGCTCGTCCTTTTCCTACGCCATTCTGGCTTTCATTCATGCGATGGAGGGCGCCCATGACGAGGGCCTGAAGGCCGCCCGCAAGGCCACCGAGCTGAACGCCTATGACAGCGGCGCTCGAGGGGTTCTCGGCCTCTGCCACATGGTCATCGGCGAGCATCAAAAGGCGATCGAGCTGTTCTCCGTCGCCGCCCAACGCGGCAACAGCGATCCCCGCTATCAATGGCCGGCGCTGAACGCTTACAGCCATTACCTGCTCGACCGCTACGAGGCGGCGCTGTCCTGGGCCCGCGAGGAGCTGTTCCTCTACCCGAATCATCTCCAGGCGCTGACAATTCGGGCTGCGACCTTGGCACAGCTGGGCGAGACCGACCAGGCGCGTCAGGCCATYGGCGTCCTGGGCGAGCGCTACCCCTGGCTGACGCTGGACCGCCACATGAAGAATATTCGCTGGAAAAACCAGCGCGATATCGCCCATTATCGCGACGGGCTGATGAAGGCAGGCTTGAAATAGGTCTAATTGCGAGCCGCGCGGCTGCGCGGCCATATGTCCTGCGGATTTTTGACCCAAAATCATGGATTTCAGTAGGAATGTCGTGGTATCGCCCAAGGTGAGAGCGAGGAAGCAATGGAGAGACGACTGGCCGCCATTGTCTGTGCCGATGTGGCCGGTTATGCGCGGATGATGGGCGCCGACGAGGCCGGAACCCACGCCGCCTTCAAAGCCCATCGCAGCGCCATTCATCCGATTGTTCTCAATCATGGCGGCCGTGTGGTTAAAAGCACGGGCGACGGATTTCTGGTGGAATTTCCGAGCGTCGTCGGCGCCATCGAAGCTGCGGTCGAAATGCAGCAGCTGATGGCCGAGCGAAACTCTCACCTGCCGGCCGACCGGGTCATGCAGTTCCGGATCGGCGTGAACATGGGCGACATCATCGTCGACGAAGGCGAAGTGTTCGGCGACGGGGTCAACACAGCCGTGCGCCTGGAGGCGGCGGCCCAGCCGGGAGGAATTGCGGTTTCCGAGAAAGCCTATCTGGAAGCCAGCAAGCACCTCAAGGTCGTGTTCGTCGACGGCGGCCCGTTCCGCTTCAAGAATATCGAGGAAACGATCCACGTCTGGACCTGGGCCCCGGGGGCAGACAAGGGGCGGGAACCTCGCTCGACCTCCGGGCTGCCGCCACAATATCGAACGGCCATTGTCGGCGTGCTCCCCTTCGTCAATCTGAGCGACGAGAGCGACGATTACTTCTCCGACGGCCTGGCCGAAGACCTGATCCACGCGCTGTCACTGCAATCCTTCTTCCGGGTGCTCAGCCGGAACTCCACCTTCGTGTTCAAGAAGGCGGGACTGAGCGCCCGCCTGATCGCCAGGGAGATCGACGCGACCTACCTGATCCAGGGGTCCGTCCGGCGTGCCGGCAGCAAGGTCAGGGTCAACGCGGAGTTAATCACGCCGGAAAGCGGGGAGCAGCTGTGGGTCGGGCGCTATGACCGCAACATCGGCGATCTGTTCGCGGTGCAGGACGACATCACCGCCAACCTGTGCACCGCGCTGATTCCGGAGATCTACCGCGCCGAGGCCTCGGTGCCGGTTCGCCTCCTCAACACCGATCTCACCGCCTGGGACCGGTTCCTGCGTGGGCTTTCGCATTATTATCGGCCCACAAAATCGGATTACGAGCGTTCGATCGCCCTGTTTCGCGAAGCCATTGCCCTCGACCCGGGGCTCGCGATYGCCCAYGCTTATCTGGGGACGATYCTGCTGCAGGGCATTCACTTCGGCTGGATCAGGAACACGCGCGAATTGTGGGACGAGGCCATGGCGCTGGCCGAAGCCAGCGTTCGTCTTGATCCGCGGGCGTCCTTCTCCTACTCGTTGCTGGCTTACGTCCATGCCATGCAGGGTCATGTGGAGGCCGGCACCGAGGCTGCCGAAAAGGCGTTGCGGCTRAACTCCTATGACATGGGTGCCCGTGGCGTGCTCGGCGTCTGTCACTTCGTGAAAGGCAATCATCGCGAAGCCRTCGACCTGTTCTCGGTCGCCGCCCAGCGCGGCAACAGTGATCCGCGTTATCAATGGTCGGTGTTGAGCGCCTTCAGCCATTATCTGCTCGGACAATACGACGCGGCGCTGTCCTGGGCACGCGAGTCGCACTACCAGAATCCCAACCACCTGCAGTGCCTTTCGATCCAGGCCGCCGCCCTGGCTCAGCTCGACCGGACGGCGGAGGCCGCTGACGCAGTCACAGGCTTCCTGCGCGCTTATCCCTGGATGACCGTCGAACGGCTGATAAGCAATCTGCGCTGGCGCAATCCGGCCGACATCGCGCATTACCGCGACGGGCTCGTGAAGGCTGGCATCCCCCTGACGAAGCTGACCTTGATAGAGACCAAGGCGAAATTCGGCACGGGCAGCGCGCAGTCGACGCACGGCTGACGACCTGTAGTTGACACGACTGCAAGTTACGCCATCATTCATGATTGCATTGTAGCGTTGAGAATGCGTCGCTTGGTCCGCGCTTCCGCGCCGGTCTTCAAGCGACATTTCCGTTTCCGTCGTYTCGTTTTCATGACTCGCTGCATTCCAAGGATGTCATTCGATGCAAAAAGATCGCGCCCGCGTCCGTGACGCCCTGCCGGGACAGATTCCGGTGTCGCCCGACAATCCCTGTCCTTTTCTCCGGGCCCTCGTGGCTGGCGGCTTTGTGGATGGCCACACCGTGCCGCTCAAGACGATCTCCGCCCGGATCGAGGCGGCGAGCGGCGAGACGGGATTCAAGAAGCGTATCGTCGGGATCGAGACGTTCGGAGTCGCGCTGATCGCCAATGGTCTGTCGCCGCTGCGCCTGCTGAAAAGCCTGTTCTCCGGCGCCGATCTCGACGAGTTGCGCAACGGGCCACTCGACAAGCATGGCGGCGGCTCGCGCATCCTCGATGCAAAGGCAGATGTTCACCCCGCGGAGATCGACCGGTTTGCGAGTTTCGGCAGCGACTATCCCGATCCCAATGGCGGCACCGAGCGCGGCCTGAACGCGGCGCAGATCCAGACCTTCATGAAGGCCAATCTGAAGCGCGACGGCGACAAAGCGCGCTGGTACTATCCCCTGTTGATGCAGGGCGAATGGCCGGTGCTGCTGCGCGTGATCGGCAAGGGCGACGGCGACAACCGCTATCTGTCGGTTGCCGASGTCCGCACCCTGTTCGTCGAGCGTCGYCTTCCGCAGCGCATCGTGGCRCGTCTGACCGCTAAGCCGCAGCCCGCCAACATCATCATGCGGATCGGCAAGGCACTGCTCGGCGGAGCCATCGCCGCAGCCGTCGTGCTGTTCCTGGCGTGGGTCGCCGCYCCCGAYGCGGTCAGCGACAGGCTGAGCGCGGTGCTGCCGGCGAAGGCTGCCGCCCTGATCCCACCGGCCCTGCCCCAGACCCAGCCGACCCAGGCGGCCTACTGGCTCGACCAGGGCTGGACCACCAAGGACCGGCATTGGTTCCATCACGTGACMCAGGGCACSGCGACCTTCCCGATCCCCTACAATTGGTTCATGGCGATGGAGCAGCCTTATCTGTCGCTRTTCGGTACGCCTGGCCTGATCTCCGATACCGCCTATCTCGAACGCTTCGGCTTCATCCCGAGCCCGAAAAGCGTCGACGGCGAGCCCAGCGCGCTGCAGCCGTTCGGCTACGGCCCCAACGCGACCGCCAAGACCGACATCGCCCCCGCGCTTCCGGCCGGGCTGAAGCCGACCCCMGCCGGCAATGAAGGCGGTTTGCCGGTCGGCTTTGCGCGGCTCAGCGGCGTCACCAATCCGGCGAACGGCGCGCCCGAGCCCGACAAGATCGGCCTGACCTGCGCGGCCTGTCACACCGGCAGCATCCACTACAAGGGCGTGAGCGTCCGCTTCGACGGCGGCCCCGGCATGGTCGACCTGCGCAAGCTCGAAGAGGCGATGGGCTTTGCGATGCTCTTCACGCAATATGTGCCCGGTCGCTTCTCGCGCTTCGCCGACCGGGTGCTCGGGCCCAAYGCGACCGACGCCGAMCGSGAGACCTTGAAGAAGGGGCTGAAGGCTGCCACCGACTTCGCCCTCACGATGCAGGCCAAGAACTACCAGACTGCMATCGCGGCCAAGGGRCAGACCGAGACCATGGAGGGCTTCGGCCGGCTCGATGCGCTGAACCGCATCGGCAACCAGGTCTTCTATCTCGACATGGCGATCAGCGGACTGCCGAACATGCTCGGCAATCAAGAGGCCATYGACGCGCCGGTCTCCTATCCGCCGATCTGGACCGTGCCCTGGTTTTCCTGGGCTCAGTATGACGGCTCGATCGCGCAGCCTTTGATCCGCAATGCCGGCGAGGCGCTGGGCGTGTCTGCGGAAATCAACTTTTCGCCCGAGCCGGCGAGCAACCGMCTCTGGCGCTCGTCGATGGCGGTCGAAAACCTGCTGCACATCGAGGACATGCTGCGCGGCCCCGACCCGTTCGCCACCACGACGCCTGCATTCGGCGGTCTGACGTCGCCGAAATGGCCGGAGAAGCTGTTCCCCGACGACGAGGCCTGGAAGATCAAGACAGCGCGCGTCGAGAACGGCCGCAAGCTCTATGCGACGATCTGCGTCGAGTGCCATCTCGGTCCGGTGGCCGACCCCGTCTTCGACAAGACCTATCCGGACAAGAGCTTCTGGAAGATCAAGCCGCGGGACGATTGGGAGAGCAAGGGCTGGAACGCGAAGGGACCGATCCTCGACCTGGTCCAGAAGCCGGTCGAGGTGATGCAGACCGATCCCGGCCAGGCCAGTATCCTCGCCAATCGCAAGGTCAAGGTGCCCGGCTTCCTCGACGTCGACCCGGCCAAGGACCTGAAGGGCTGCGGCCTGCCCCAGGGCTCGACCACCGAGATGTCCTATGCGCTGGCGCTGATGGCTGTCGTGCAGAAGGCGAGCGACAAATGGATGGAGGACCGCAAGCTCTCCGCGGCCGAGCAGGCGGCGCTGTGGGGCGATCGCAAGAACTGCCCCAATCCGGCTGGCAACACCTATCGGGCCCGGCCGCTCAACGGCGTCTGGGCGACCGCGCCCTATCTGCATAACGGCTCGGTGCCGTCGCTGTACTGGCTGTTGACGCCGGCCGCCGAGCGACCGACCTCGTTCTGCCAGGGCGCCCGGGACTACGACCCGAAACAGGTCGGCTTCGCGGTCCCGGCGGGCGGCGAGACGTCGTGCAAGGTTGGCCAGACGCTGTTCGCAACCAAAGACGCCAGCGGCAAGCCGATCAAGGGCAACAGCACCCTCGGTCATTCCTTCGAGGGTCCCGCGCGGCCCAACAAGGACTATCCCAACGGCATCATCGGCGGCGCCTTCTCCGAGGAGGAGCGCTGGGACCTCATCGAGTATCTCAAGACGCTCTGAGGCCACACCGCAGGCGCGTCCGGCTTCATCGCCAGACGCGCCGGCGGTCTCACGCAGCGATCCACACGCCGGGGCTGACGCAGCGGCGGATGGTCGTGCCGTGATCGCCGAGGGAATGCAGCATCACCCAGCCATTGACGACGAGGTCGCGCACGCTTGGCTGACGCTGCATGATCTCGTCCATCGCACTCTCGGGCGCGGCKATGAAGACGTTCAACCGAACCGGCTCGTGGACGAGGCGCGTGCCGTCATGCACCGATTGCCAGGGCAAACCGACCCTGAGGTCGCCGGCATTGCCTTCGAGCACGCCGAGCTGACCGACGATGTTGTGCAGCACCTTGTTGCCGCTGCCGAAGGCCGCATTGTTCACCGTCGAGCCGAAATATTGCAGATTGATCCAGTTCGCGACCACCATCGGCGCCGTCATGATCAGCTCCAGCGTGCGATGGCCGTCGTCGCGCTCGGCCTCATAGGAGTGCAGGAACGCGCGACCGCCGAGGTCGAGCCCGCGGGTGAAGCTGCGCGGCGCGGCGATGAAGGCGCAATTGCCGGCGAGCCCCCATTCCGGCCGCACCTGCGACCAGTCGCGGCTGCGCGCGATCACGGCGGCATCGACCGCGGATTTGTCTGGAATGCCGAGCAGCGCGCTGCGCTCGAGCCGCGCCAGCCGCGCGGCATCGGCGAGCCGGGCCTTCAGCCGCGCCAGGTCCTGCGCGAGAGCGGCGGGAATGTCGTCCTCGTCGAACACGGTCACGGCATCGGTGGTCGTGTCATGCAGCGCGCCGAGGAACCAGCAATCCGCGGGGATGTCGATTCCCTTGACGCGCAAGCCGTCACGGACGCGCGGATCGTTGAGGACGGCGGCCGCGACGCGCGCATTGGCCTCGCCGGTGTGGCCGCCGCAGGCGCCACAGTCGAGCCCCGAGGCGTGCGGGTTGTTGACCGTGGTGCTGCCATGGCCAGCCAGCAGCACCAGCCGCGCGAACGGCCCGGTCAGCGACATCGCCTTCAGCGCCGCCTCCGCCATCGCCACGCGCTGCACGTCATTGAAGCCGGTGACGCGCCCGCCGAGTTCGCCCGGGGCCAGCCGCGGCATCACGCGCGCGGCGATCTCCGGGTCGAGACCGTCGACGACGGGCGACGGCACCGGGCGGGTCACGCCGGCGCTGTCGGTCGCGATCTTGGCGGCGAAGCCGAGGCCGGCGGTCTCGACGAAGGAGAACGACGACACCGCCGAGACCTTGAACGACTTCCACGCCTTGGCCGCCCGCCGCCGCAGCAGTCGCAGGCCGAGCACCTCGGCCTGCTCGACATCATCGGCGTCTTTGACGGCCTCGCAGACGATGAAGGCGGGTTTGAGCAGCACCGGGCATTGCGCGCCGCCTCTGGTGTGGCCGATCGGGACATATTCAATCGGGAAGCCGAAGAATCCGGCGAAGCCGATCGTCTCGGCCTCCGGATAGGCCGTCTCCAGCGCCCGCCGGAAGATCTCCGACCGCACGTCGATGCAGAACGCGGCCTGCACCGGAGGACGCGCGGGCAGCCGCGCCACCGCCGCACCCGTGCCGTGGCCGGCGAGCCTGGCGATCAGCTGGTTGCGAATGGCGATTTCATAGGCCTCGTGCAGGACGAGATCGACGGCGAGCTCCGGCGTATCGTCGAGCCGCTGATCATCCGGCAGCTTCGCCGCCTCCTCCATCGCCTGCGCCCAGGCGATCTTGAACGCGGCGTCGGTGCGGGCCTGGAACAGCGCATAGCCCCAGGCRAGCCGGATCGCCAGCAGCTCGACGAGCGTGTCGTCGCGCTGGCCATCGCGTTCGGCGCTCCAGCCGATGTAGCGCGCATAGGCCGACCAGCCGCCGATGTCGAACAGCGCCCGCACCAGATAGTCCTCAACCGCCCGCTCGGGAATGCCGAGCCGGGTGATGATGAGGCCGATCGCCTGCACCGGATCGGCGGGCAGCTCGGCGATGGCGTTCCGGAATCCCGTGAGGCCCATGACCTCGGGATTGCGATCGTAGGCGGCGAGCCTRCGCCAGGCGGCGTAGGGCTTCAGMCTGCGCACCGGGYTTGGCCAGCTCGCCTGGCCCTCGTCGAAATAGCCGGCGCAGAACGCCGAGATCTCGTCGATCATGAACGCGACCAGCGAGACATAGCGATCGCCTTCGGCGAGCCGGTCGAGCACCTCGGCGACGGTCGCGACGACTGCCGGGGGCGACGACGGAGTTGCCGTGGCCCGCGCCTGCTGCTTGAGCTGCTCGACGTCGAGCCCGACCGAGGGGTGAATGTCGAGCGCGCGCGCCAGCGCGGCGTCGTCGATCCGGCCGTCGTCCAGCGCCTGGCGATAGAACGCGCGCGGCATCAAGATCCGCGTCCGCACCACCCGCTCGAAGGTGGCGGCCGTTGCGGCGAAGCTCTGGCCGGTGAAGCCGAGGAAGGGATTGACCGCAACGAAGTGYTTGAGCGGCCATAGCGGCGCGACSCGCTGGCAGGCGCTGTCGATGCACTCTTTCAGTCGTRCATCCGTGGCGGTGTCGACSGGATCGGTTGCGGTGATGGACATTGCGAGGGCGGCCTGGGTCATCGGACTCTCAAAGGATTGGAGGGGGGTTGATTGTCACCGCGAGGTCGCGCTGCGCGGCCACAGCGTCAGCACCAGGCGGTTGGCGAGCGTATTGAGGTAGAGCCCGTTGCGGAGGTGAACATAGGCCGCGATCCAGAATGGCGCGTCGGCCCGGCGCATCATCTGGTTCTGGAACACGGTCACGGCCGCGAACGAGACCACGACGGCGGCTGCGATCAGCATCGGCACGACGCCATCGACCGGGCGCGACGCCGGGATGCTGCCGCCGACCAGCCACGCCATCGCGGYCTGCAGCGCGAAATAGGCGATGGCGACACCGGCCGCCGTCACGGCGGCGCGGACGATGACGAAGGCATTGGGCCGCTCGTCGATGGCATTGGCCATCAGATGCACCAGCCCCATCAGCAGCACCGAGCCCAGCGCGATCTGCGCCGGATTGCTGCGCAGGGTCATGCCGAAGGCGAGTCCGGTCAGCAGCGCCAGCGCGATGACGCCGGCAAGCGCCAGGATCAGCCGCGCCGCATGCGGCTGGCCGCCGGGGCTCGGCGTCCAWGAGGCGCGGGCGAGGTCGATGATGCTCCCCGACGACAGGAAGGCATGCGCCTTGTAGAGCGAGTGCGCCACGATGTGCAGCAGCGCCGCCGAGAAGGCGCCGAGCCCGCATTGCAGCAGCATGAAGCCCATCTGCGCCACCGTCGAATAGGCYAGCTGCACCTTCACCGAGGTCTGCGTCAGCATCACCAGCGAGCCGAACAGCGCGGTGGCGCCGCCGACGACGGCCAGCACGTCCAGCGCCGGCGTCGCCAGCAGCAGCACGTCGCTGAGCCTGAGCACCAGGAAGCCGCCGGCATTGATGATACCGGCATGCAGCAGCGCCGACACCGGCGTCGGCGTCTCCATCACCTCGATCAGCCAGCCATGCAGCGGCAGCTGGGCGGATTTGAGCATCGCCGTCGCGACGATCAGCAGCGCTGCGACGGTCACGAGCGCCGATCCCGCGCCTGCTCCGCTGCGGGCCTGCGCAGCGAGGCTGCCGATCTCCAGCGTGCCGAACTGGACGTAGAGCAGYAGCGCCGCGACCGCGAGGAAGGCGTCGCCGAGCCGGCTCGCCACGAACTTCTTGCGTGAGGCGCGGATCGCAGCCGGCCGTGTGTCGTAGAACAGCAGCAGCTTGCCGAGCGCCAGGCTGGTGGCGACCCAGGCAGCGAACAGCAGCACCARATTGCCGGAGATCGGCAGCATCAGCACCGCGGCCAGGGTGAGCAGCAGCCAGCGSGTGAACCGGACCTGCCCCGGATCGCCGTCGAGATAGTTGCGGCTGTAGCGGATGACGACGAAGCCGATGAAGCTCACCAGCGTGATGAGGATCGCGCCGAGCGCATCGAGCTGCAGCGACAGGCCGAGCCCATTGCCGCCGAGCAGTGGCGTGCGCCCTGCCCCGACAACAGCGGCGCCGAGGCTTGCGACCGCGGCGAGGGCGAAGGCGAGCGCGGCGGCCGCGATCGCRTTGCGTGCGACGGTTCTGGCGCTGCCGCCGGTCCCGGCGAGCGCGGCGACCGCGAGCGTGAACGGCGCAAGCGCCGCAAGACAGGGAAGGAACTGGTTCATGGCGGCCCGGTCGGTTGATCACAGRGGGACGATCTCACCTCTCCTTTACCGGCTGCGGTTCCTTCTTAAAATTTCAATCATTGAACATGATCGTTATAAAATATAGAACGATCGCCATGCCGCATCTGAACTACCACCACCTGCGCTATTTCTGGATCATCGCCAGCGAAGGCAGCATGAGCCGTGCTGCGCAGCGCCTCAACGTCTCACCCTCCTCGCTGTCGGTGCAGGTCAAGGCGCTGGAGGAGCAACTCGGGCAGAAGCTGTTCGAGCGCACCGGCCGTACCCTGCAACTGACCGAAGCGGGGCGCATCGCGCTCGACTATGCCGGCAGCGTGTTCAAGTCGGGCCACGAGCTGATCGAGACCCTCTCGGGCCTGCGTCCCGGACGGCAGCTGCTGCGGGTCGGCGCCGCGGCAAACCTGTCGCGCAACTTCCAGATTGCGTTTCTGAAGCCGCTGATCGGACGAAGCGATGTCGAGCTGATCATMCGCACCGGCCAGTTCAACGACCTGTTGGAGCAGCTCGACGGCCATAAGCTCGACCTCGTCCTCGCCAATCATCCGGCGGCGCCGGACACGCGCAGCAGTTTCGAGAACACGCTGATCGACGAGCAACGCGTCAGCCTGGTCAGCCGCAAGCCGGCCAAGGCCGCCCGCTTCCGCTTTCCGCAGGATCTCGCCACGATGCCGGTGATCCTGCCCGGCCGCGGCAGCGCGCTGCGCTCGGCCTTCGATGCGCTGGTCGGCGGCAGCGGCATCCGTCCGGTCATCGCCGCCGAGGTCGATGACATGGCGATGCTGCGCCTGATGGCCCGCGAGAGCGGTACCGTTACTTTGGTGCCGTCGATCGTGGTAATCGACGAGCTCCGTACTGGCGYGCTGGTCGAGCGCGCGCGGCTGAATGCGCTGAAGGAGCAGTTCTTCGCCGTGAGCCAGCAGCGCCGCTATCCGAACCCGCTGGTAGCGGAGCTGATCGGCTCGCGCAGCAAGAAGGCGGGTYGAGCTGTCGCGAACGCGCCCTCGCCACGAGACGCGGTCACTCCTACACAGATGTCAAACAGCAATGAGGACATGGGATCGCGCTCTCGCGGCCTGATCCGCCCGAGCTTTGCGCAGCATCGCCCTCGTGAATGACGGGAGGGCGCAGGGAAGGCCGGACCTCGACTGAGGCCCGTGGCCCCCGTGCGACAAAGAATGCACGGGGTAGGAACCACAGGTCCAGCCGGACGACCCGGCCTTCCCTGCGCGATGGCGTTACGATTTATACGCGATCTCCCCGGTGTCCGGCTTGATAGCCACCGTCGCCCGCGCGCTTCGTCAAGACAGCGCAGAGGGCTTGGCGCCAGCATCGGGGCGCCAGGACCACGCGATTTCACCGTGCGCGGCGTGTCGTTCGTCGGCATGATTGATCACGCTGCGACCCGCCGCACCCACCGCATCCAGCTCCCCACGCTCGTGACGACCGCGATACGCCCCTCCTCGCGGAAGCCGGACGCCGCAAAGACYATACGAATTCCGAAATTCGTAAATCGAAATATTTTTCGTCGCAGGTCTGGACAGCGGTTGGCGCCCGCGGGCGTCGGGCAAATCAACGCAACCTGCTGCCCCGCGCCACCTCGAACGGAAACGTCAGAGCTGCGTCACGCCTGAGAGTCAGATGCGGCCAGGCCGCGCGAGCGAGGCGAGTCGCTCACGCGGGAGATGGTATCGGGAGCAGACCTCAGTTGCTTGGACGGCGCAGGGCGCTGTGTCCAAGGAATGCATCAGAGCATCTCAGCCGGGCTGATATTGACGCCCTGTTGGACCAGCACGAGAGAAGCGACGACGCCCGTYAACGCGAACATCGCCACCAGACCAAATCCGGAGTTGAGCGCATGGGGGGCAACCAGGTATTTCGCGACCTTCACTAACATGAATTCCTCCTGAATATTACTAATAGGCATCACTAGAGCGAGGGCGCGTTACTAGGGCGTTTCCAGAACAGTCCACCTCGGCGCGTGGTGGGCGCGTGGTGAATACATCCTTGAATACGCATCGTGTCTGGTATGAACGGGGACTTAATCCGATGACGAGTCCGGCCCCTTTTTCAACTTGCCGGACGCCGGAGGCACACAAATAAGTTGAGCGCCACGTTACCTATCGTCTGACGACGTGTCATGAGCGGCGCATGCAACCGTCTCTCTCGCCGGAGACAGCAACGATCATACGCGACCGCCAGGCTGATCGACCCCGCTTCGCGCGAGCCGTGCAACGACGAGACAGCGTGCCCCGTCAGGGCCGAACTATATCGGACCGAGATCATCAAACTCACTCCGCCTCCCCGCGGCCACCACTGATCACGCGGACCAAGGCATATGAGGATCTGAGTTCCTCGTGAGTCTTTCAACATCGGAATGCCCGGCTGCATCCCGAAGAAGGACGCGACAACAAATCGCGCTGCGGTGCGCSCATGGTGATCGCGGGAATGCGTGGACGATCGCCATGGCACAGTCGAGCAACGGAGCAGGCTCGTCCGGCACAGTCCGGAGGCCGTACACCTCCCAAACTCACGCCTGGCTTGCCGGCGCCGCGTTTCATGCCTCAGGCATCCACGTTGACCGCGCGCGGTCGTAGTTGACAGACATGCGTAACAACGCAATGTGTCAACAGCGACTGAAAGACGTCAGACGGGCTGGAACAAAAGTTCCGTGAGCAGTTCGGTTCCGGGCCGGCCGCGGTTGTCCTTGCAGGGCTGACTAACAACGCACGCGACACGCGTGATGCGTAGTGCGKAGTGCGAGAGCTGGGAGGAGATCGGGGGTGTTTGGTGGCGAATGGCGGTTGGCCGCGAGGTTTAGAAGCTGGCCGATCTCAGCCTACCTTCTTGTTCTCGCCCTCGCGACCTCCATTCCGATCACAGCCTGCGCGGGGTTCCTCGCCTATCACTTCGTCGCCGAGTCCTCGCAGTCCAGGAAGGTCGAGTACGAGGACCGGCTGCGGCTGATGCGCAATGCGACCGAGCTGCGGGTCGCCAATATCATCGAGGATCTGCAGATCCTGGCGCTGTCGCCGTTGCTGGCGGCCGGTCGATTCGACGAGTTCAGGAGCCACGCAGTCGACACGGTCAAACTGATCGGGGGCGTGGCGATTGCATTGTATGAACCTGACGGGCAGCAGCTCGTGAACACCCGGCTGGATCCGGGGACGCCGCTGCCGAAGCGCACAGCCTTCGATGCGGAGCGCCGGGCGATCGAGACCGGGCGTCCGCAGGTGTCCGGCCTGCAGCAGGCGGTGGTGGACGGCCAGCCGATCGTCACCATCGCGGTGCCGGTGCGGATCGCCGGGCAGATCCGCTACGCGCTCAATGTCGGGCTCTCGCCTCGCTATTTGTCGACCCTGATGGATGACTACGTCTCGGGAGGGCTGGTCGGCAGCATCATCGACCAGCAGGGAATATTGCTGGCGCGGCGACCGCTGCTGGACGGCGACGACCTGATCGGACAGCCGACCATTCCCGCAGTGCGGTCCCACGTCGGACAGGTCTCGGCCTGGTGGATCAAGGCCATCTCACGCYCCGGCGTCGCCACCTACACGTCCTTGTTGCGCTCGGACCAGAGCGGCTGGACGGTCAACCTCGCGCTGCCGCGCGAGGCCATTGACGGCCCGCTGCATCGGACCATCGAATGGATCGTCGCGTTGACGCTCTTCACCTTTGTCCTCGGCCTGGCACTGGCGCGGCTGCTCGCGCATCGCTTTCTCGCCGAGTTCTCCGACCTCGAGCGCTACGTGTCCGGCTTGCAGAACGGCGTCGTCTCGCCGACGATCGGGCGGATCGCCGAGGTCAACCGCATGAAGCAGGTGCTCCATCTCGTTGGCGGCGAGCTGGCGAGCGCCTTGCGCCAGCAGCGCGACCTGCTCGACGAGATCAATCATCGCGTCAAGAACACGCTCGGCACCGTTCAGTCGATCGCGCGCCTGTCGCGTTCGAGCGCAAGCGACGTCGACCACTATGTCGCAGCCTTCGAAGGCCGCATTCTCGCGCTGTCCGAAGCCTATAATCTCTTGACGGAGAAYAATTGGGTCGGCGCCGACGTGAGGGCGATCGTCGAGCGGACGCTCGCCCCCTATGCCGGTCCCGACCGTCTGACCATCAGCGGCCCCAGCCTGCTGCTGCCGCCAAAGCTGACCCTGGCGCTGTCGGCGACGATCCAGGAGCTGAGCACCAACGCCGCCAAATACGGTGCGTTCTCCACACCCTCAGGCAAGCTTGAGATTGCCTGGACTGGTCAGGAAAGCGGCATTGTCCGCCTGATCTGGATCGAACGCGATGGGCCGCTGGTGCGCAAGCCGACACGCCGCGGCTTCGGCACCAAGATGATCACGCGCATGTTTGGCGCCGAGACCGGATGGTCGGTCAACCTCGACTTCGATCCCGACGGCCTGCGCTGCACGATGCAGTTCGGTGTCGAGGCCGATGACGAGAAGGATGTGAGGCTGACCGGTTGAGCCTGCGCACCGCCCCCGGGCCGAACGGCCCCGAGCATCGGAGATACGGCTTGCCAATGCCCGATCGGCACGCTTCGGTAGATGTTCAAGCCGATCACCGAGGAGCCGCGCCGCGATGTCCGAGACCGATCCCCTCACCCTGAAATTCCGCTGTCCGACGGAGCTGGAGGGCCTGATTTCGGCGCCGGTGCCGGCGCCGATGGGCGTGCCGGATTGGGTGAAGACGATGCCGGCGACCGCGTTCAGCGCGCTCAACCAGGCGGAGGAGCAGACGGTCAAACGCTGCCCCCCCTTCATCGACGCGATGACCACGGGCTTTCTCATCCCCCTGATCTGCGATCTCAGGGTCGAGGACGGCGGCATCAGCTGGGACAACGAACTGCCGCCGGGCGGCGCGATCGACTTTCCGCGTTCGCCGGTCAGCTTCCACGACGTCGCGCAGGTCACGGGATCGCCKYTGTTCGAGGCCGACCGTTTCCTGCTCAAATTTCACAATCTGTGGACCATCGAGGCGCCGGAGGGCTGGGCGCTACTGTTCACCCATCCTATCAACCGTTTCGACCTGCCGTTCACCACCGTCACCGGACTGGTTGACAGCGATCGCTTTCACGACAGCTTCGTGCATTTCCCCGCGCATTGGCACGACACGGCCTTCCGCGGCGTGCTGCCGAAAGGCACGCCGGTGGCGCAGTGCATCCCGGTCAAGCGGCAGGCATGGGCGATGCAGACCTCGGCTTTCACCGAGGAGGAGATCGCCGAGATCCATGAGGTGCGCGACGCCTTGAAGCGCGAGACCGGCGTCTATCGCAAGCGGTTCAGGGCTTGAGCGCGGCTGCGCCCTCGACCTGCAGGAACTTCGCCGCATCGCTCGGCCGGAAGAAGAAGCGGCCATGCGAGCTGACGACCATCGTGTAGGCCGCGCGGCTCAACAGATGCGGCCGGCCGCGCACCACCGTGCGCAGCGCCGCCTCGGCCCCGGCGCGGTCGCCCATTTCCATCAGGCACATTGCGAGGTTGGCGCGGGTCTGCGTGTCCTCGGGACGCAGGCCCAGCGCGTGCTTGTAGGTGCCCGCGGCCTCCGCATAGTCACCATCCAGAAACTGCACCCAGGCGAGCTCGACCAGGATGTCAGGACGACCCGGCGCGGCCTCGCGCGCCGCGACTAGGTTGGCGCGGGCGCGGGCACGATCATTGGCCTGGAGACAGAGGCGGCCGAGATCGAGCTTGAGGTCGACGCTGTCGGGCGCGAGCGCCAGCGCGTCCTCGATGACCTTGATCGCCTCGGTGAGCTCGGCAGATTTGGCGAGCCGTCCGGCCAGTTCCTGGAATGCSGGCAGAAACGGCGGACGGCGCGCCGCCGTCTTGCGCAGTTGCGCGATGCCGTCGGCCCCACGCCGGGATTCGCATAAGGCGGCGCCGAGCAGCGTCTCGAGCTCCGGATCACTGCCACGCAGGATCGCCTTCTCGAGCGGCGCAACCGCCTCGCTGGCGCGCTGCTGCCCGAGCAGCGCATGGGCGTGAACGAGCAGCGCGGCGCGATCCGTCTTGGCRGTGCGCAGGATMGAAGCCGCGATCTGCTCTGCGCGGGCGAACTGCCTGCCGCGCAACGCCTGGATCGCCTCCTGCAGCGCCTGGGCCTGCAACCTGTTCTGCGCCTTGCTCACGACCTGCCGTTACAACGCGAGGGGGGGACGGCCGATAGCTCTAGCCCGCAGGCTGAAGGGTGTCCAGCAACGGCGTCGCAGCTCACCCAAACAGTGGCGTGCCCGGAACGAAGGCGTCGAAGGCGGCCCAGAACTGGGCGCGATAGCGGTCCTGCTCCTGCAGGATCTCATGCTTGGCCCCGGCGATGACGAGATGCGAGCCGGCCCGCAGATGATAGGCGAACTCCTCGATTGCCGCGGTCGACACCACGGTATCGCTGGAGGCCGCCAGCATCAGGATCGGCTGGCGGATCTGCGAAGGATAGGTCATGCCGCGAAAGGTCATCATCGCCGAAAAGGCGGCGTCGGCCCAGGCCACCGTCGGCGAGGCGATCCCGAGCGTCGGATCCTCCTCGATGATCGCGGCGTTGCGCGCATAGCGGACCGGATCCGACGTCAGCGGATTGTTGACGAAGGGCGCGAGCCCGCTGATCTCGTCCGAGCCGCCCGGCACGGTGCGGCCGCCCTGCCCGGCGATGCGCATCACGCGCAGCAGCAGCCGCGCCGGCAGCGCKGTGCGGTTGCCCGGCAGGTCGATCATCGGCGCCGACAGCACCACGCGGTCGAACCAGCGCTTGCCGGCATGCGCGAGCCTGAGCAACACGGTGCCGCCCATCGAATGCGCCAGCGCGAAGTAGGGCGGCGGACAATCCGGYAGCACGACCTGGGTGACGAAGGTCTCAACGTCGAGCTCGTAGTCGGAGAAGGAGCGCACATAGCCCTTGCGGGAATCGCGCAACCGCCGCGACGAATGGCCCTGGCCGCGCCAGTCGATGATGGCGACCGCAAAGCCGCGGTCGCGCAGATCGCGCACGGTCTCGAAATACTTCTCGATCATCTCGCTGCGGCCGGTGAACACGCAGACCGTGCCCTTGCGTCCGGACGGCGGCGCCCAGCGCGCAAAGCGCAGCTCGGCACCATCGGGAGTCTTGATGGTGCCGGCGGTGGCGTTTTCGGGGACAGGATTGGCGGGAATCGAGACGAGCGTCATGAGGCGTCCATCGAATAGGTGAAAGGCGCCGGGAATCAAGGGGCGGAACGGCAAAAAGAGCCGGTTTTGGGCGGCTTGAAAGCTCAAACGATCGCCCCATATCGAAYTCGTGCAGGCCGTCAGGCTGCACGACAGCCCGGCCCGATGGCGGGCGGGTTAGCCAAACAGTCGCTCAATGGAGGACTTGACCATGCGTACCTACGATCTCACCCCGTTCTATCGTTCCACCGTCGGTTTCGACCGTCTGTTCTCGCTGCTCGACCAGGCGACCGCCGAGCCCAGCCCCGGCTATCCGCCCTACAATATCGAGCGCACCGGTGAGAACGCCTACCGCATCACCGTCGCCGTTTCCGGCTTTGGCAAGGATGAGCTCTCCCTCGTCGCGAAGGAAAACACGCTGACGATCAAGGGCGAGAAGGCCGCCAACGAGAACGGCAAGAAGGCTGAGGTGCTGTATCGCGGCATCGCCGCCCGGGCCTTCGAGCGGAGCTTCCAGCTCGCCGACCATGTGGTGGTAAAGAACGCCAGCCTCGAAAACGGCCTGCTCCATGTCGACCTCGTGCGCGAGATCCCCGAGGCCAAGAAGCCGCGGTCGATTCCGATCTCGACGAACGCGCARGGCTCCGAGCAGCCGGCCATCGAGGGCTCGGCCGCGAAGGCCGCCGCGTAACCGGCCCACCAGCTCGTCAGGAATATCAACGCCCCGGGAAACCGGGGCGTTTTTTATAGCGAAGCGCCCTTTGCCCTCACCAGMGTGGCGCGGCCGGCGTCCTGAAACAATGGTGACGTTTTCGGCGCCCTCGCTCTGCAGCCAGCCGTCCTGCYCGCGAAGGCGGGCATCCGGTATKCCGAGACCGTCATSAGCAAGGTGAGGCCCCRGTGTTGACTGGATCGCCCGGTCAAGCCGGGCGACGACAATTGGGGCTGGGGCAACAGCGGGGGCCGACAGCCTCCCGGCGACGTCTCATCCAGCCGACGTCTAATCCAGCCCCTGGGCCGGCGGCATCTTTGCCGTCGGCAGGATCTGCGGGGCCGGCCTGGCGGGGGCCGCGGTGATGGAACCGGTCGTCTGCGGGGCAGCCGCTGCCGACTGGAGGGGCTTCGCATCWGAAGGCTTGGTCTCTGATGCCTTGGTCTCCGTTGCCTTCGTCTCCGGTGCCTTTGTCTCCGGTGCCTTGGCCTCAACCGGCTTGTTCTCGCTCGCTTTGGGCTGCTCTGCCTTGGGCTGCTCGATTTTGGCCTCGACCGGCCTCGTCTCGGCCGGCTTTACGTCGACAGGCTTGGCGTCCGCCGGCTTGATGTCGGCCGGCCGGGGCGCAGCCGGCCTGGGAGCCTCGGCCGGCTTCGGCGCGAGCGCGGCGGTCTGCGGCGAAGGCGCCGCGGGACGGACAGCCGGCGCGGCGACCCGCGGCGCTTGCTGCGGGGCTGCGGCGGTCGCGATGCGCGGTGCGGCCGGAATGGGCGGCGCCAGCCGCGGATCGGCGCGGATCACCGTCGGCGGCGGCAGCCGGTCGAGGCCGCCGCGCGGCGCCGGCTCGTAGCGCATCCGCTCATACTGCTCGCCCCACTGGAAGGCGGGAACGAAGCGGATGATGCGCCCCGAGCGGGCGTCGACCACCAGCTTGCCGTCCTCGCCGTCGCGATCGAGCACCGCCACGACATAGACATTGCCGCGCTGCCGCGGCGCGCCCAACGGCGAGAAGCCGTTGTCGCGCAGGATGGCATAGACCTCGTGCACCGGCAGGAATGCCGGCGCATAGCCATAATCCGGCTGGTAGCCGTCCTGGCGGTAGACCGGCGCTGGCGGCGTGTAGCGCTGATCGCGATAGCCATAATCGGCGCCGGGGCCATAGCCRTAGCGCGGTGGCGCGGGGACCGCGGCCGGCGGGGGCGGCAGATCCTGATAGGGCTCATCGATATCGGAGACMGCTGTATAGGGCGCCCTCGCTCCGGCCGGGCCAAACGGCTCGGCCTGCGCGGCAAAGGCCGCAAGCAACGAGGCTGACACGGCTCCAACTAGCAACTTCATGGCTCAAAGCTCCTGCATGCCCCCGCACGTGAAGCTGTTCGCTTCTCTCAAGTGGCGCGACGTTCGGCCGTGATTCCGGCGGTCCTGGGTCGGAGAGAAGGCGGGATCGCGGCGWCGGGTGTCGAAATCGCGCGCGGCRCGTGATCGGCCGCAGTCCRCGGGGCGTTCCGCGCACGGCAGATTGTCTGGGATTTCTGTGCTGCCGCAAAGGGCGGCCGGGGGACTCGGCCGCCCTTGTGTGCTAGCATGAACTTTGGCATTGAGCGGGTTAGGACAGAATTGCTGTCTAAAATTTCGTTGCAAAGGTGAGTGAGACTTTGCAATGATGTTACTGCGCCCTTGGGACACCCGCTGGGGACACCTGCTGGGGACACCTGGGCGCTGCGACATGAACAGGCCGTGGCTGTCTGGCGGGGACTTTGTCACCCGGACCCTGGCTTGAACTCTGCAAATGCGGCTCGCTGAGAAGGACGAGCGTTGGCCCCGGAGAGGGGTCCGCGCAGCGCCCCGGGTGCGCCGGACGATACCGGAACTGTGGTGAAGGCCCTGACCATTAATTTATGGGGACGGATATGAGCGGATCGAAGGTCGAGCACGGAAAGTTGGGCGGCGCGGTGCTGGCTGCGGATTCGCACGAAAAACCGGCCGAGATCACCCGCGAATTGCATACGTGGCGCCCCGACGCCGAGGGTCTCTATGACCCCTCGCAGGAGAAGGATTCCTGCGGCGTCGGCTTCATCGCCAACATCAAGGGCCAGAAGTCGCACCAGATCGTTGCGGATGCGCTGAGCATCCTGTGCAATCTCGAGCATCGCGGCGCCGTCGGCGCCGATCCGCGGTTCGGCGACGGCGCCGGCATCCTGGTGCAGATCCCGCACGCCTTCTTCGCCCGCAAGGCCAAGGAGCTCGGCTTCACCCTGCCTGCTCCGGGCGAATACGCCATCGGCGCGCTGTTCATGCCGCGCGACGAGGCCTGGCGGAACGTCATCAAGAGCATCATCGCCGACCAGATCGAGGAGGAAGGCCTGGTGTTGCTCGGCTGGCGCGACGTGCCGACCGACAACTCCTCGCTCGGCGTGACGGTCAAGCCGACCGAGCCGCGCAGCATGCAGGTGTTCATCGGCCGCAACGGCGCCGCCAAGACCGAGGACGAATTCGAGCGCAAGCTCTACATCCTGCGCAAGTCGATCTCGCAGGCGATCTATCAGCGCCGCGACCGCGGCATGTCGGGCTATTACCCGTGCTCGATGTCGTGCCGGACCGTGATCTACAAGGGCATGTTCCTGGCCGACCAGCTCGGCAAGTACTACGCCGACCTGCACGAGCCCGACTTCGAGAGCGCGCTGGCGCTGGTGCATCAGCGCTTCTCGACCAACACCTTCCCGACCTGGTCGCTGGCGCATCCCTACCGGATGATCGCGCAYAACGGCGAGATCAACACSCTGCGCGGCAACGTCAACTGGATGGCGGCGCGGCAGGCGTCGGTGTCGTCGGAGCTGTTCGGCAAGGACATCAGCCGGCTCTGGCCGATCTCCTATGAAGGCCAGTCCGACACCGCCTGCTTCGACAACGCGCTCGAATTCCTGGTGCAGGGCGGCTACTCGCTGCCGCACGCCGTCATGATGATGATCCCGGAGGCCTGGGCCGGCAATCCGCTCATGAGCGAGGAGCGCCGGTCGTTCTACGAATATCACGCCGCGCTGATGGAGCCGTGGGACGGCCCCGCCGCGATCGCCTTCACCGACGGCCGCCAGATCGGCGCCACGCTCGACCGCAACGGCCTGCGGCCGGCGCGCTATCTCGTCACCAAGGACGACCGCATCGTGATGGCGTCCGAAATGGGCGTGCTGAAGATCCCGGAGGACCAGATCGTCACCAAGTGGCGGCTGCAGCCGGGCAAGATGCTGCTGGTCGACCTCGAACAGGGCCGCCTGATCCCGGATGACGAGATCAAGGCGCAGCTCGCCGCCAGCCATCCCTACACCGAGTGGCTCGCCCGCACGCAGATCCAGGTCGAGAAGCTGCCGGACGCGCCGACCACGGGCGCGCGCACCAACCTGCCGCTCCTGGATCGGCAGCAGGCGTTCGGCTACACGGCCGAGGACATCAACATCCTGATGACGCCGATGGCCGCCACCGGCGAGGAGGCGACGGGCTCGATGGGCAACGACGCGCCGATCTCGGCGCTGTCGGACAAGCCGAAGCTGCTGTTCACCTACTTCAAGCAGAACTTCGCCCAGGTCACCAACCCGCCGATCGACCCGATCCGCGAGGAACTGGTGATGAGCCTGGTCTCGATCATCGGTCCCAGGCCGAACCTSTTCGACCTCGAAGGCGTCGCCTCGACCAAGCGGCTCGAAGTGCACCAGCCGATCCTGACCGACGCGGAYCTSGAGAAGATCCGCTCGATCTCGGAGGTGTCGGACAGCCACTTCGTCTCGCGCACGCTCGACACCACGTTCGATGCGAGCCTGGGCGCGGCCGGCTTCGAGCAGGTGCTCGACGATCTCTGCGGCCGCGCCGAGGCCGCGGTGCGCGAGGGCGTCAACATCATCATCCTGTCCGACCGCATGGTGTCGGCGCAGCGGATTCCGATTCCGTCGCTGCTGGCCTGCGCCGCCGTGCATCATCACCTGATCCGCACCGGCCTGCGCACCTCGGTCGGYCTSGTCGTTGAATCCGGTGAGCCGCGCGAGGTGCATCACTTCGCCTGTCTGGCCGGCTATGGCGCSGAGGCGATCAATCCGTATCTSGCSTTCGAGACCATCATCGCGCTCAAGGACAAGCTGCCGGGCGCGCTGAGCGACTACGAGGTCGTCAAGCGCTACATCAAGTCGATCGGCAAGGGCCTGCTCAAGGTCATGTCGAAGATGGGCATCTCGACCTACCAATCCTATTGCGGTGCGCAGATCTTCGACGCGGTCGGCCTCAAGGCCGAGTTCGTGCAGAAGTTCTTCTACGGCACCCACACCCGCATCGAAGGCGTCGGCCTGGCCGAGATCGCCGAGGAGACCACGCGCCGTCACCGCGACGCGTTCGGCGACGCRCTGGTCTACAAGACCGCGCTCGACGTCGGCGGCGAATATGCCTACCGCACCCGCGGCGAGGACCACGCCTGGACCGCTGAGTCCGTCGCSACSCTSCAGCATGCSGTGCGCGGCAATTCGAAGGACCGCTACCAGGCATTTGCAAAACTGCTCAACGAGCAGTCCGAGCGGCTGCTGACGCTGCGYGGCCTGTTCCGGATCAAGTCGGCCGAGGACGACAAGCGCAAGCCGGTGCCGCTCGACGAGGTCGAGCCGGCCAAGGAGATCGTCAAGCGCTTCGCTACGGGCGCGATGAGCTTCGGCTCGATCTCGCGCGAGGCGCACACCACGCTCGCGATCGCCATGAACCGGATCGGCGGCAAGTCGAACACCGGCGAAGGCGGCGAGGAGGCTGATCGCTTCAAGCCGCTGCCSAACGGCGATTCCATGCGCTCGGCGATCAAGCAGGTCGCCTCGGGCCGGTTCGGYGTGACGACGGAATATCTCGTCAACTCCGACATGATGCAGATCAAGATGGCGCAGGGCGCCAAGCCCGGCGAAGGCGGCCAGCTGCCTGGCCATAAGGTCGACGCCACCATCGCCAAGGTGCGCCACTCGACTCCGGGCGTCGGCCTGATCTCGCCGCCGCCGCATCACGACATCTATTCGATCGAGGATCTCGCGCAGCTCATCTACGACCTGAAGAACGTCAATCCCGACGGTCAGGTCTCGGTGAAGCTCGTCTCCGAGGTCGGCGTCGGCACGGTTGCTGCAGGCGTCGCCAAGGCGCGGGCCGACCATGTTACGATCGCGGGCTTCGAGGGCGGCACCGGTGCCTCTCCCCTCACCTCGATCAAGCATGCGGGATCGCCGTGGGAGATCGGCCTGGCCGAGACGCATCAGACCCTGGTGCGCGAGCGGCTGCGTAGCCGCATCGTCGTCCAGGTCGACGGCGGCTTCCGCACCGGMCGTGACGTCGTGATCGGCGCCCTGCTCGGCGCTGACGAGTTCGGCTTCGCCACCGCGCCGCTGATCGCGGCCGGCTGCATCATGATGCGCAAGTGCCACCTCAACACCTGCCCGGTCGGCGTCGCCACCCAGGACCCGGTGCTGCGCAAGCGCTTCACCGGCCAGCCCGAGCACGTCATCAACTACTTCTTCTTCGTCGCCGAGGAAGTCCGCGAGATCATGGCCGCGCTCGGCTATCGCAGCTTCAACGAGATGGTCGGCCAGACGCAGATGCTCGACCAGTCCCGGCTGGTGGCACATTGGAAGGCCAAGGGCCTCGACTTCTCCAAGCTGTTCGTGAAGCAGAAGGCGGAGCCGGGCCAGAAGATCCATCACGCCGAGAAGCAGGACCACCATCTCGAAGCCGTGCTCGACCGCAGGCTGATCGAGCAGGCGCGTCCCGCGCTCGACCGCGGCGCGCCGGTCAAGATCGAGGCCGAGATCAACAACACCGACCGTTCGGCGGGCGCGATGCTCTCCGGCGCGGTGGCCAAGATCTACGGCCATGCCGGCCTGCCGCAGGACACGATCCATGTCAGCCTGAAGGGCACCGCCGGCCAGGCGTTCGGCGCCTGGCTCGCGAACGGCGTCACCTTCGAGCTCGAAGGCGAAGGCAACGACTATGTCGGCAAGGGCCTGTCGGGCGGCCGCATCATCGTCAAGCCGCCGCGCAAYTCCGGCATCGTGCCGGAGGAGTCGATTATCGTCGGCAACACCGTGATGTACGGCGCCATCTCCGGCGAGTGCTTCTTCCGCGGCATTGCCGGCGAGCGCTTCGCGGTCCGTAACTCGGGCGCGGTCGCCGTCGTCGAGGGCGCGGGCGACCATTGCTGCGAATACATGACCGGCGGCATCGTCGTCGTGCTCGGCAAGACCGGGCGCAACTTCGCCGCGGGCATGTCGGGCGGCGTCGCCTATGTGCTCGACGAGGCCGGTGACTTCGACAAGCATTGCAACATGGCGATGGTCGAGCTCGAGCCTGTGCTGTCGGAGGAGATGATCGCCGAGGACACCTATCACCAGATGGGCGACCTCGAGGCGCATGGCCGGGTCGACGTGTTCAAGAACCTGCTGGCGTCCGACGTCGAGCGCCTGCACGTCCTGATCTCGCGCCACGCCAAGGCCACCGGTTCCAAGCGCGCCGCCGACATCCTGGCGAACTGGAAGGACTACGCACCGAAGTTCCGCAAGGTGATGCCGGTCGAGTACCGCCGCGCGCTTCGCGAGCTCGCGGCCAAGGCCGACGCCGAGCCGAAGATCGCGATCGGGGCTTGAGGCACGGCAGTAACCAAGGACGTCATTGCGAGCGCAGCGAAGCAATCCAGGGCCAAACAGAATGTCTGRATTGCTTCGTCGCTCCGCTCCTCGCAATGACGACTGAGAAGCAGACGGGCCTCGCCCTTCGAGACGCGGCGCAAGCGCCGCTCCTCAGGGTGAGGAGAAGCGGGAAGCAAACTCCTCATGGTGAGGAGGCGCCAAAGCGCCGTCTCGAACCATGAGGCCGAGGTCGAGGCCTCACCCTTCGAGACGCGGCGAAGGCGCCGCTCCTCAGGGTGAGGGGAAGCACAGAGGAAATCCCTCAAGGTGAGGCGGTGCGAAAGCAACCGATCCGAACCATGAGGCCCGAGCAGTCAGGGACGTCGTAGATCATGGGCAAGGTCACAGGTTTTCTCGAAATCGAGCGGCACGATCGCAAGTATGCGCCGGTTGCCGAGCGGCTGAAGAACTTCAACGAGTTCGTGGTGCCGCTCTCCGAGAAGGAGCTGCGCGACCAGGCGGCGCGCTGCATGAATTGCGGCATCCCCTATTGCCACGGCACCGGCTCGGCCGCGCCGGGCACCACCGGCTGCCCGGTCAACAACCAGATCCCGGACTGGAACGACCTCGTCTACAACGGCAACTGGGAAGAGGCCGCGCGCAACCTGCACTCGACCAACAACTTCCCGGAGTTCACCGGCCGCATCTGCCCTGCCCCCTGCGAGGCATCGTGCACGTTGAACATCGACGACAATCCGGTGACTATCAAGACGATCGAATGCGCGATCGTCGACAAGGCCTGGGAGAACGGCTGGCTCAAGCCGGAGCCGGCCGCGGTCAAGACCGGCAAGAAGGTCGCCATCGTCGGCGCCGGCCCCGCCGGCCTCGCTGCCGCGCAGCAGCTGGCGCGCGCCGGTCACGATGTCCACGTCTTTGAGAAGAACGCCAAGGCCGGCGGCCTGCTGCGCTACGGCATTCCCGACTTCAAGATGGAGAAGGGCATCATCGACCGCCGCATCGCGCAGATGGAAGGCGAAGGCGTGACCTTCCATTACGGCGTCAATGTCGGCGGCAAGGATGGCCTCGATGCCAAGACCCTGCTGAAGGATTACGACGCCGTGGCGCTGACCGGCGGCGCCGAGGCGCCGCGCGACCTGCCGATCCCCGGCCGCGATCTCGCCGGCATCCACTACGCGATGGACTTCCTGCCGCAGCAGAACCGCCGCGTCGGCAACGAGCCGGTCAACACCACCGAGATTCTCGCCGGCGGCAAGCATGTCGTCGTGATCGGCGGCGGCGACACCGGCTCTGACTGCATCGGCACCTCGCTGCGCCAGGGCGCGCTGTCGGTCACCCAGCTCGAGATCATGCCGGCGCCGCCGGAGCGCGAGAACAAGGCGCTGACCTGGCCGAACTGGCCCTTGAAGATGCGGACCTCGTCGAGCCAGGCCGAAGGCGCGGTGCGCGAATTCGCGGTGCTGACGCAGAAGTTCGAAGGCGAGAACGGCGTCGTCAAGAAGCTGCATTGCGTCCGCGTCGACGCACAGTTCAAGCCGATCCCGGGCACCGAGTTCGTGCTGGCAGCCGATCTCGTCCTGCTGGCGATGGGCTTCGTCCATCCGGTGCATGAGGGCCTGCTCAAGAGCCTCGGCGTCGACCTCGACCCGCGCGGCAACGTCAAGGCCAAYCTGACCGACTACCAGACCTCGCTGCCGAAGGTGTTCTCCGCCGGCGACATGCGCCGCGGCCAGTCGCTGGTCGTCTGGGCGATCCGCGAGGGCCGGCTATGCGCCCAGGCGGTCGACAAGTTCCTGATGGGCAAGACCGACCTGCCGCGCTGAGCGTCGACGGTTTGTTGGCGACCACGCCACGGCGGAGATGGTCTCCCCGCCTAAGGCAGGTTGATCCCATTTGCTGGCCGCCGTTTTGCGCTCGTCTCTCTCCATGTCGCCATGGCCGGGTTTGTCCCGGCCAACCACGTTCTTCSGCATGCTGGGAACGACGTGGATGCCCGGGAAAGGCCCGGGCATGACGGAGTAACTGATGTCGCTGCACACGTGCAGAGGCGGCTACGCGTCGCCCTTCCAGGCGGTGAGCCGCCGTTCCGCGAGCACCAGCACCTCGTTCAGGACCAGCCCGAGCAGCGAAAGCGTGACGATGCCCGCGTACATCTTAGGGATTTCGAACGTGAACTGCGCATAGTTGACGAGATAGCCGAGCCCGGCCTTCGCCCCGACCATTTCGGCTGCGATCAGCACCAGGATCGAATAGGCGCCGGCGATGCGGATGCCGGTGAAGATCGACGGCAGCGAGGCCGGCACCACCACGCGCGTGAACAGCCGGGTCTGCGATAACGCCATCGAGCGTGCGGAGCGGATCAGCAGCGGATCGACCTCGCGCGCGCCAGCCACGGTGTTGAGCAGGATCGGCCAGAGACAGGCGTAGAACACCATCGCCACCTTCGATACCTCGCCCATGCCGAGCATGAGGACGAACACCGGGAGCAGCGCCAGCGGCGCGGTGTTGCGGAACAGTTCGAGCAGCGGATTGAGAATCTCCGCCACCGAACGGTACCAGCCGATGACGAGCCCGAGCGGCACGCCGACGGCAACGGCGAGGATCAGGCCAGAGAAGGCGCGGCCGGCGCTGGCTGCGAGATGCTCCACAAGCTCACCGCTGCGCGCCATCTCGACGAAGGCGGACAGCGCCGTCGAGAACGGCGGGAGGAAGGTGGTATCGACGAGCCCGAGGCGCGGCAGGATTTCCCATGCGGCCAGGAAGGCGAAGATCGCCACTGTCCCGCGCAGCAGCCGCGCCGCGCGGCGCGCGAAATGGCCCGGCCCCGACGACCCAGAGGCTTCGACCAGCCGGTCGACCGAGGTGCTCATGACGCGCGGCTCTCCTCGCTTGCGGTGGACTGCCGGACGCCATCGCGCACCACGCGCGCGGCGGCCGTCGCCTCCGGATGGAACAGCTGCCAGATGCGATGACGGAGCGCGACGAATTCGGGCGTCGCGCGCAGATCGTCGGCGCCGCGGTCGATATCGATCGCGATGTCGGCGACGATGCGCCCCGGGCCGGCGGCCATCACCAGCACGCGCTGGCCGAGATAGACCGCCTCGTCGATCGAGTGCGTAATGAAGACGATGGTCTTGCCGGTCTGCCGCCAGATGCGAAGGGTTTCGTCCTGCAGTCGCTCACGTGTCTGCGCGTCGAGTGCGGCGAACGGCTCGTCCATCAGCAGCACCTCCGGGTCATAGGACAGCGCCCGAGCGATGGCGATGCGCTGCTTCATTCCGCCAGACAGCTGATGCGGATAGCGATCGCCGAAATCGGCGAGGTCGACGAGATCGAGAAAATGCGCCGCACGCGCGGCGCGCTCCGCCTTCGGCACGCCGCGCGCTTCCAGGCCGAACTCGATGTTGCCCTTCGCGGTCTTCCAGGGAAACAGCGCGTATTGCTGGAACACGATGCCGCGATCGAGCCCCGGCCCCTTGACCGGAACGCAGTCGATGAGAATCGAGCCCCCGTCGGCCAAGCTCAGCCCGTCGATCAGATCGAGCAGCGTGGTCTTGCCGCAGCCACTCGGGCCGACCAGCACCAGGAATTCGCCGGGCCGGACCTCGAACGACACATTGCCGAGCGCGACGAAGCGGCCGCCTTGGTTGAGGCTGTAGCTCTTGCTCACATTGCGCACACTGATCGCCGCGCCCATCCACATGCTCCTTCAGGTCGCGGACCTGATCTTCATCTCGCTCGCGCCGCTCGCCGGCTGCGCGCGCGTCTCGTCAGTCCGCGAACGGATTGAACCGGTTGGTATAGACGTCGGCCGCGCGGATCTGGCCCGGCTTCAGCTGACCATTGGCCTCGAACCACGCCTGGTAGCTCTCGAACTCCTCGGGGCGGATGACGCCGCCCTTGCCGCCGACGCTGGCGGATTTCCAATAGCGCACCGCCGTCCTGTCCTCGTTCCTGTTGCGCTCCTGCAGGATCTTCTCCAGCCGCGCGATCACCTCCTCGCGCGGCGTCGACTGTGCCCAGGCAATCGCGCGCGCGGTGGCTTCGACGAACTTCCGCGACGTCCCCGGATATTGCGCGATGAACCGATCGGTGAGGATGTAGGCTGCATAGCCGAACGAGCCGAGCAGGCCGTAGTCGGTGACCAGGAGGCGCGCATCACCCTCTGCGAGCACCTTCTCCTTCAGGATGTCTTCGAGAAAGATGGCGTCGAGCTGCTTGGCCCGCAGCAGCTGCGCGAGGTTGACCGGCGGCGCCGGCACGAAGATCACCTTCTTGATGTCCTCGGCCGATACGCCCGACTTCTGCAGATAAACGGTGATGAGATATTCCTGATAGGCGCCCGGCGTGTTGACGCCGATCTTGCGGCCGACGAGGTCCGTGGCGTTCTGGATCGGGCTCGAATTGAGGGTGAGAAGGCCGCCGCTGGTCTGGGCATCGGTGCCGATATAGGCGATCACCGCCTTGATCGGGGCATGCGCTGCAGCGAGCTTCAGGATCGAGCCATTGAAGGCACCGCCGAAATCGATATCGCCGGTCACCGCCGCCTGGATGTCCTGCGGACCCGAAATCGTGTTGCCGATCCATTTCAGCTTGACGGGGGCAAGGTAGCCGAGGTCCTCGGCGAGCTCCGGATAGAGCACCCTGCCCRACCAGCCCTGGTAGCGCAGCTCCAGCTTTTCTGGAGCAGGCCACTGCGATTTGGAGCTCTCCTCGGCGCGAACCGGCTCGGAGGCAACGAAAGCCGTTGCCAGCAACAGCACGAAAGCAGCAAGGCTCTGCGCAAGTCTCAACAGCGCAAGCCTCAACAGCAGGGCGTCTTTGCGCCCGCGGCTCAGATCGATGATGTTCATCAGCGGCGATACTCGGTTCAACATTGGAGGCCGGCTCCTGGCGGAGCCGACCGGCTCACGAACGACGAGGCGCCGACGTCAGAACGCGCCGTCGTACTCCAGCGTGACTCGATGGATGCGCCGCGGCGCCTTCCCATAGTCGCGCACCGCGTAATGCTGGACCTGGCGGTTGTCCCAGATCGCGACGTCGCCCTCCTGCCACGCGAAGCGCGCCTGCACCTCGGGCGTCTTGACCAGGTCATACAGGTAGTTCAGCAGGCTCTGGCTCGCGGTCTTCGACACGCCGAGCAGATGGCTGGTGTGCGCCTCATTGACGAAGATCAGCTTGCGGCCGGTCTCCGGATGGGTCTTGACGACCGGGACCTCGATCGGCGGAAACTTCACTGTCGCATCCTGCACCCGCGCGAGCCCCTCTTCCGCAGTCTCCTCGCGGCCTTCCGCGTAGCCGGTGAGCAGGTCCGAGAGCGCTTCCTTCTTCGGCGAGGCGAAGAACGTGTTGACCGCGGTCAGCTTCTCGAAATAGCGGGCGAGGTCGGGATCGAGCAGATCGTATACCGCCGTGGACGAGGCCCAGATCGTGTCGCCGCCACCGTCGGGCGGCAATTGCTTGATATGCAGCACCGTCGCTTTCGGCGGCTGCCGCTGCCAGGAAACGTCGACGTGCCAATTGTCGGTGCCGCCGGTCTTGGTGTTCTCGTCATGGGCGATGACTTCGATCTCGGGAAATCCCTCGACCGACGGCAGATAGATGTTCTTGCGGATCGGATTGCCGAAGATGCGCGCGAGGTCGACATGCTGCGCGAAGCTCAGCGCCTGCTTACGGAAGAAGATGACGCCGTGCTGGACCAAAGCGCGATTGAGGTCCTGCTTGTTCTGATCACTGAGCGGCCTGGTGAGATCGATATTTTCGATCACGGCGCCAATCAGCGGCTTATAGGGACGAATCGAAATATCCTGGTGGCCATGCTTCGACTGAGCAGAATTTCTTTCCAGCGCGACACTCATCTCTTGTTCCCCGGAGCGTTGAGATAACAAAAGGTTAGGTTTGAGTGGAAAGACCGTCAAGTTAGTCTATCAAATAAGTATACAATCATCGCAAAGCCGCAGCGACGCGGAGGATCCGCATCGCATAGAGAGCTGACGAAGGCAGGGTTTGCCTCAAAGCCCGAGCCGATCGACTGCCAAGCCCGGTCGTTGCGAGCGGTCGACCGTGCCCTGCGACAATTCGCGATCGTGTGGGGAACGATGACGAACTTTGCGACGGAACCTTCACGGCGGCATCAGCCGCGGCCGTGCACTTTGGCTGTTAAGCAGATCGCGGCAAGCAGTGCAGATCGATGAGACGCCGCTTTCGCACCGGAGAAAAAAGGGTGGGGACTTCCTCGACATGAGTCTCCGTTCGGCCTGAAGTGGCAGGTCAGGCCGGCGTTTCATCATCGATCGGATGAACGTCGAAGCGTCAGGATCGACGTTTCACCGTGAAGCCCCCACCCGTCCTGGCCATCGGCCAGCTCGGATAAGCCGCGCCGCGCGCGGCTCTGATCTCAGAACGGGTGCAGCCGTGTCGCACGGCCGCATTGCCCAGTACTTGATGAACCCCGCAGGATTTCGCGTTCCGCGCGCATCGCGATGGTCGTCATGTCGGACAATCCCCACGTCTCGCCGGCAGACGCCGCGGTCCCCTCYGGTTCACACAACCTAAAAGTGYATCTCCTAAGATAGACCAAATGGCATCGCCAGCATTCCCATCAAATGCGGCGCGKGTCTCGACGATGTGCGCCCGCTCGTCGTTCACGAGAGCAACATAGGTTCGATAAACGAACGTTTCGTTACCGCATCAGAATACCGCCGTCAACTCGTGGTCCGCTCCCACAGGTCCTCGATCGGGACAGGGGGCGTCACCCGAAAGATGTCATCGATCACGTGGCCGAGCTCGGCGGCGCTCGCGAGGGCGCGCTCCTCGATCACCTCGGCATCGCCGTCCTGCCGCGTGTAGCGGCGGCTGACCAGCTTGTGCCGCACGCCGCGCGCGACGCGCTCCATCATCAGCGTGTGCGTGGCTGGCACGGCCGGGCTGGTCGAGGTGTACCAGCTACCGAGCACGTAGTCGGCATGGATCTGCGGCGCCAGGTCGAACGCATACATCATGCGCCAGCCGGTCGGCTGTTTCGCGCTGATCGTGTAGAGCCCGTTCCACATGCCGATGCGGAACGTGCCCATCGGCGTCCGCTGCTCCGGCCCGACCTCGAGCCGGATCGGCCCATCCATCATGCAGATGCCGAAGCCGACATCGACCAGATGGGGACGGCCCTCGACCTCGACCAGCAACATCATGTGCTGACGCGGCCCGAGCGGATCGTCCGGCGCCGAGCGCCAGCGCACGCGTCCTGTCAAACCGACGACCTTGAAGCCGATCGCCTCCAGCACCGCCTGGAACAGCACATTCTGCTCGAAGCAATAACCGCCGCGGCGGCTCAGCACGAGCTTCTGCTGCACCGACGGCAGATCGACATGGACTGGACGTCCCATCAGCGGATCGAGCGCCTCGAACGGCAGCGCATCGACATGCGCGGCCTGGAGCGCTGCGAGGGTTGCCAGATCGGGCGCGAGCGGCGCGCGATAGGCGATGCGGGCGAGATARGAATCCAGTTGAAGCTCAGCCGCCATCGCACCTTCGTTCCGTCAGCTTTCGATCCGAGCCCAGATCATGTCCGCCGGCACCGGAAGCGTCAAACCAAACAGCTCGTCGATGACACGGTGCAGCGCCTCCGGCGATTCGACGATGCGCTCGCTCCTCACCTCGCCGTCACGCGCCTCGATGACGAGGCGGCGGTTGACCAGCCGGTAGCGCGCATCGCGCGTCAGCCGCTCCAGCACCAGCATCGAGGTGAACGGCGTGAACGGGCTGGTCGAGGTGTACCAGTTGCTGAGCACGTAGTCGGCGTGGACCTGCGGCGCGAGGTCGAACACATACATCATGCGCCAGCCAGCCGGCTGCCTGGCCGCGAGCCAGTACAAATCATCCTTCAGCGTCAGGCGGAACGTGCCCATCAGGGTCGGCTGTTCGATGTCGGGCGCCATCCGCAACGGCGTATCGAGCAGGCAGGAGCCGAAGCCGACATCGGCGATGTGCGGCCCCTCCGGCAGGTCGACCTTGAGCATCATGTGCGTGCGGGGCGTCAGCGGTGCATCCGCGTCGAGCCGCCAGCGCACCCGCGCCGACAGTGGCGTGACGGCAAAGCCGATCGCCTCCAGCGCGGCCTTCAGCAGCGCGTTCTGCTCGAAGCAATAGCCGCCGCGGCGGCCGTCGACGATCTTGGCCTGGACCGCAGCGAGATCGATGTTGACGGGCCGGCCGAGCAACGGATCGATGCCTTCGAACGCGATCGCATCGACATGCGCCGCCTGCAATGCGGCGAGCGTCTCGAAGGTCGGCGCCAGCGGCCCGCGATAGCCGATCCGGGCGAGATATTTGTCGAGGTTAAAATCGGAGGACATCTTGAGGAAACTTCCAACGGCCTAAGGCACGACATCGATCACTCGTCATTGCGAGCGCAGCGGAGCAATCCAGGGCTCAGCGGGGACTCTGGATTGCTTCGTCGCTGCGCGCCTCGCAATGACGGCAAGTGAGATCAMGCCACTCCGGCCCGCAGCAGATCATGCATGTGCAGGATGCCGACCGGTTTCGCGCCGTCGGTGACGATCAGGGTGGTGATCTTGGCGGAGTTCAGGATCTCCAGCGCCTCGGAGGCGAGCGCCTCGCGGCCGACGGTGCGCGGGTTCGCGGTCATGATCTCGTCGACCGCGACCGACAGCAGATCCGCACGCATCTTCCGGCGGAGATCGCCGTCGGTGATGATGCCGGCAACATGGCCGCGGCCGTCGACGATGACGACGCAGCCGAGTCCCTTGGCTGACATCTCGGCCAGCGCATCGGCCATGCCGGTGCCGAGCGGCTTCAGCGGCACCGCGTCCCCTGAGCGCATCAGGTCGGAGATGTGCTTGAGCATGGCGCCGAGCTTGCCGCCCGGATGGAAATTGGCGAATTCCAGCGCGGTGAAGCCGCGGCCTTCGAGCAGCGCGATCGCCAGCGCGTCGCCGATCGCGGCCTGCATCAGGGTCGAGGTGGTCGGCGCCAGATTGTGCGGACAGGCCTCGCGCGCCTTCGGCAGCTCCAGCACGATGCGCGCCGCCTGCCCGAGCGAGGATTGCGCGTTCGAGGTGATGGCGATCATCGGGATCGCAAAGCGCTTGGTGTAGTTGACCAAGGTCTTCATCTCCGGCTGCTCGCCGGACCAGGACAGCGCGATGACGACGTCATCCGAGGTGATCATGCCGAGATCGCCATGGCCGGCCTCGGCGGAATGGACGAAGAAGGCCGGCGTACCGGTCGAGGCCAGGGTCGCGGCCATCTTGCGGGCGACGTGGCCCGACTTGCCGAGCCCGGTCAGGATCGCACGGCCCTTGGCTTGCCGAATCAGCGCGACGGCGGCGGCGAAGGCCGCGCCCAGCGGTCCATGCAATGCCGCAGAGATCGCGGCAATGCCGTTGCTGCCGGCGTCGAGCGTCCGCAGCGCCGATTGAATGTCCGCATTGGCGGGAGGGGCTTCGGTCAACGGCTTCGATCTCGGCATTCGCGCTTCCAAGGCTCAGATTCCAAGGCTCAGACAATCAAGCGCCGCTCTTTAGCATGGGTAAGGCCGCGAGGCGTCATCAACAGCCCATTAACCATATTTGTTTTTACTCTCTTAACGACGGGGTTTGCCGACGGCGCCCGGCCGCTCGGCTAAATATTTGATTTGTTGGGGTTTTGGAAATCGTGGGGTGGAGCCCTGACAGCGGCCGCGCGGCGCGCGCGCGGCGATGGCGCGACGCCTCGGCCGCATGCGTGCTGCTCGCTGCCCTCGGCGGCGGCCCGGCTCAGGCGCAGACCATCGACGCGCTTCGCCCCGTTCGCGACGGCTTTCTGGCCCCGCAGGATTCGCCGCTGCGGCGGACCGTCGTGAGCGGGTTGTCCGATGCCGCTCCGACGGTCGGCGTCGACACCCCCATTTCGGCCAGCTCCCCGCCGCGGCAGACCGGCGGGCCACTGCCCGGCAGACCCGCCGCCAGCGGAGCGGCCGACACCGGCTATGATTCGCTCAACCGGACCCGCAAGAAGCCGCGCTACTACCCCGCGCAGCCCCGGCCCAAGCCGCCGCCGGGACCCGGCACGCGCCCATCCGGCGAGCTGACCGGACAATTGCGCCCGACGCTGCCGCCGTCGGCTTCGGCCAACAAGCCGCCGATCCCCGCCGCCATGGCCGGCACAGTGCCTGGCCAGCCGCCGCGCAAGCGACTGAAGATCGATGACGACCCGTTCGGCGCCGTCGGCGACTATGCCGGCCCGTTCCTGGTCAAGGGCGCGGTCGAGCTCTCGGCAGGCTATGACAGCAATCCCGCTCGGCTCGGCAATCCGCGCGGCATGCCGGCCTGGATGATCGCGCCGGAATTCCTGGCGGTGTCCAACTGGGAGCGCCACGCCCTGGTCGCCGACCTGCGCGGCTCCTTCACCGGCTATGGCAGCACGCTGCCGGCGCGGCTCGATGGCGGCGTCAATCCGGCGCCGACCACGCTCGACCGCCCCGACTTCACCGGCCATGTCGACGGCCGCCTCGACGTCAGCCGCGATACCTCGGTCGGCGCCCAGTTGCGGCTGCGCGCGGCCACCGACAATCCCGGCAGCCCCAACGTGCAGGCGGGGCTGGCGCGCTATCCGGTCGCCACCACGCTGGGCACCACGATCGGCATCGACCAGCGCTTCAACCGCCTCCAGATCTCCGCCGGCGCAACCGCCGATCGCACCAGCTATCAGCAGAGCAAGCTGACCGACGGCTCGGCCACGTCGAACGACGACCGCAACTTCAACCAGTATGGCGGCATCGGCCGGGTRTCCTACGAGGTAATGCCCGGCCTGAAGYCGTTCGCCGAGATCCAGGGCGACAGCCGCGTGCATGACCAGCGATTCGATCGCGCCGGGTATCAGCGCGATTCTGCGGGCGGCACCGCCAAGGCCGGCAGCTCGTTCGAATTCACGCGGTTGCTCACCGGCGAACTCTCGATCGGCTATGCGACGCGCAGCTATGTCGACCCGCGGCTCAACCGGCTGCAGGGTTTTCTGACGTCGGCCTCCTTGGTGTGGTCGGCGACGCCGCTGACCACGGCGCGCTTCCTCTCGGACACGCAGCTCGCCGAGACCACCGTGGCCGGCGCCTCCGGCGTGCTGGTGCGCACCTACACCGTGCAAGTCGACCACGACTTCCGGCGCTGGCTGACCGGCATCGGCAAATTCAGCTTCGGCACGCTCGATTATCAAGGCTATGGCCGCAGCGACCGCACCTATTCGGCCGAAGGCAACCTCGTCTACAAGATGACGCGCAGCCTCTGGGTCAAGGGCTCGCTGCGCTATGACAAGCTCGACTCCAACATCACAGGTGCCGGCTCATCGGGCACCGTGGTGATGCTGGGCGTCAGGCTGCAGAACTAAYCCCCCTGCTCTCCCCCCGTCATTGCGAGAAGCGAAGCGACGAAGCCATCCAGGGCTGCGCGTGCGCCTCTGGATTGCGTCGCTGCGCTCGCAATGACGCGGTGAGACTGCGGGCTTAAACATCCGTCGTCGCCCGCAGCACTACGCCGCCGTCACCGTCAGATGCGCGCCGTCGGCCTGCACGATGCGGACGCGGCTGCCAGCCGGCGCGTCGGGGCCGGCGACGCGCCACACCGTGTCGTCGATGCGGACGGTGCCGTTGCCGTCGATGATCGGCTTCTCCAAGGTGAACTCGCGCCCGACCAGCGCAGCGGAGCGGCGGTTCAGATAGGGATTGTCGCTGGCCGCCGCGGCACCGGTTCGCGCCAGCCGCCGCCATAGCGGCACGGCGGCGATGGCGAACAGCGCGAACATCAGGATCTGCAGCTGCCATCCCGGCGCAAAGGCGAACGACAGCAGGCCGACCAGGAGCGCGGCGAGCCCGAGCCAGAACAGGAAGACGCCCGGCGCCAGCAGCTCCAGCGCCATCAGGATGATGCCGAAGATCAGCCAGTTCCAGGTGCCGAGCGTGACGAACATGTCGCTCATGGTGACCTCCTGCGTCAGGCCTGCGGCGGGACCGGCGGCTTCGGCGGCGTGCCGGCCGACGGCACCGAGCCGCCGCTGCGGCGCGCGGCCACGGCCGAGGCCGCACTCTCGCCGAACGTCGCCTTGGCGATCTCGCCGATGCCGGCGAGCGAGGCCAGCATGCCCGTCGCCTCGAGCGGCAGCATGATCACCTTCTGGTTCGGCGAGTCGGCGAGCTGGCCGAACGCCTTGATGTAYTTGTCGGCGATGAAGTAGTTCAGCGCGGCGACGTCGCCTTTCGAGATCGCYTCCGACACCATCTGCGTCGCCTTGGCCTCGGCCTGTGCCGCGCGCTCGCGCGCCTCGGCGTCGAGGAACGCCGACTGGCGGCGGCCTTCCGCCTGCAGGATCTGGCTCTGCTTGGCACCTTCCGCGCGCAGGATCTCGGACTGACGCTGGCCCTCGGCCTGCAGGATGTCGGCGCGCTTGACGCGCTCGGCCTTCATCTGCCGGCCCATCGCCTCGACGAGATCGGCCGGCGGCACGATGTCCTTGATCTCGATGCGGTTGACCTTGAGCCCCCAYGGCGACACCGCGGCGTCGACGACGCGCAGCAGCCGCTCATTGATCTCGTCGCGATGCGACAGCACCTGGTCGAGATCCATCGAGCCCATCACCGAGCGGATGTTGGTCATGGTCAGCGTGATGATGGCCTGGTTGAGGTTGGCGACCTCGTAGCTCGCTTTCGCSGCGTCGAACACCTGGTAGAAGGCGACGCCGTCGACCGTCACCGTGGCATTGTCCTTGGTGATGACCTCCTGCTCCGGGATGTCGATCACCTGCTCCATCATGTTGATCTTGCGCCCGATGCGATCAAAATAGGGCACGATGATGTTGAGGCCCGGCGACAGGGTGCGGGTGTATTTGCCGAACCGCTCGACGGTCCAGTCGAACCCCTGCGGCACGGTCTTCACGCCGGAATAGAGRGTGAAGATGGCCAGCAGCACCAGCGCTATGGCGAAAATGTCGAAACCGCTCATGGATCCTCCAAGGAAGGAGACGGTCGTCTCCTCACCAGCCTCTGCAGCAATCACAATCTGGGGATTGCTACACGATTTTGTCGGGGGTCCGATGGGCGCGGTTCAGGAACTTATTTTCGTGGCGGCGGCGCGCATTCATCTTGCGCCGACCTGCAAGCTGACCTAGCAGGCCAACAAKACCATGGCTGGCTCAGAGCCAGCCCTGCAACTCGCGCAGGACGAGCTGCCGCAGCACCTCCATGCCGGGGGCGCTGTCGTTCAGGCAGGGCACGGCGGAGAATTCCTCGCCGCCATTATGCTTAAAGATCTCACAATTCTCGCCGGAGATTTCCTCCAGGGTTTCGAGACAATCGGCGGCGAAGCCCGGCATCACCACTGCGATGCGCTTGACGCCGTCCTTGGCGARCTTCTCGATGGTCTTGTCGGTGTAGGGCTGCAGCCACTCCGAGAAGCCGAAGCGCGACTGGAAGGTCAGGAGCAGCTTGGTGTCGTCCATGCCGAGCCGCTTGCGCAGCAGCTCGGTGGTGGCGACGCACTGCTCGCGATAGGGATCGCCCTTGTCGACATATTCCTTGGGCATGCCGTGGAACGAGGCCACGATCAGCTCGGGCTTGTAGGACAGGGTCTTGAGATGCTCCTCGATCGAGACGGCGAGCGCCTCGATGTAGAAATCGTCGTTGTAATAAGGCGGCGTCACCCGCAGCGTCGGCTGGGCGCGCAGCTCGGTCAGCACGCGGAACGCCTCGTCGCACACGGTCGCGGAGGTCGCAGCCGAATATTGCGGATACAGCGGCACCACCAGGATGCGGTCGCAGCCCTTGGCCATCAGRCCATCGACGCCGGCCTTGATCGAGGGATTGCCGTAGCGCATCGCCCAGTCGACGATCACATGGCTGCGATCAGCGAGCGCGGCGGACAGCTTCTCGCTCTGTGCGCGGGTGATGGTCTTCAGCGGCGATTCGTTCTTCTCGGTGTTCCAGATCGACTGGTAGTCCTTGGCCTTCTTGCGCGGCCGGACGTTGAGGATGATGCCGTTGAGGATGATCTTCCACAGCAGGCCCTGGTCCTCGATCACGCGCCGATCGGACAGGAATTCCTTGAGATAGACGCGGACGCCGGCGGCATCGGCCGTGTCGGGCGTCCCGAGATTGACCAGCAGCACGCCGACGCGCGCGGTGCTCGCTGCCGGCAACGGCAGGGCRTTGTCAGGAGACCTGGCATTGTCGAAGGAAATGGCGGCGGTCATGATGCCCGTGACTGGTGAAGGGCGTGGCTTGGCGGCTTGTTTCGACATTGTCAAGATCAGGGCCATTTCACCGATGTCATCGGGCTGGAGGAGCCATGACGATTGCAGAATTGTGCATTTTCGCCAGCGTAATGCTGTACCTGTTAACGATCGCGCCAGTGAAGTGGATCAGCGTCGACGGCGCCGGGCGCTACGATAATGCGCGCCCCCGTGATCCCGCGTTTTATGCCGGCGGCATCCGCGAGCGGGCGCTGGGCGCCCATCAGAACGGCATCGAGGCGTTCCCGTTCTTTGCCGCCGCCGTGCTGCTGGCCGAGTTCCGCGGCGCGCCGCAGAACCTCATCAACGAGCTCTCGGTGCTGTTCCTGATCGTGCGGACCGCCTATGTGCTCACCTATGTCGGCAACCGTCCCTCGCTGCGCTCGATCCTGTGGGCGATCGGCTTTTTGATCACGGTCGCGATCTTCTTCCTGCCCCTGCTCCGCCATGTCCTGCCGCTTTGAGCGARGCTGCCGCCGGGCGTGCGACGCGTCACATCCGCGTGCMCGGCCGGATGCTAACCACGACCGCCAAAGACCTCYGTCTGTACGCYGTCTGTTTCCTTTTTGATCCGGCCCGCTACGGCCAGTTGATTGGATTTGGCGGCGAAATTCCCTATAGGGCGGGGTGAATTCGACGGCTGTCGCGGCGCTATGAGGCCGCCAGAGGGATTGTGATGACTGTGACCARCTCGGCCTCCGCGCGTGCGACGCGCGACCCGGGAAATTATCAGACTGCCCTGCAATCGACGGTGCGGGCGGCGGCGGATTGGCTGATCGCCAACCAGAAGCCGGACGGCCATTGGGTCGGCCGCGCCGAGTCCAATGCCTGCATGGAGGCGCAATGGTGCCTCGCGCTGTGGTTCATGGGGCTCGAGGACCATCCGCTGCGCAAGCGCCTGGGCCAGTCGCTGCTCGACAGCCAGCGCCCGGACGGCGCCTGGCAGGTCTATTTCGGCGCCCCCAATGGCGACATCAACGCGACTGTCGAGGCCTATGCCGCGCTSCGCTCGCTGGGCTTCCGCGATGACGAGCCGGCGGTGCGCCGGGCGCGGGAATGGATCGAGGCCAAGGGCGGCCTGCGCAACATCCGCGTCTTCACCCGCTACTGGCTGGCACTGATCGGCGAATGGCCGTGGGAGAAGACGCCGAACATCCCGCCGGAGGTGATCTGGYTTCCGCTCTGGTTTCCGTTCTCGATCTACAATTTCGCGCAATGGGCCCGCGCCACCTTGATGCCGATCGCCGTRCTGTCGGCGCGGCGGCCGAGCCGGCCGCTGCCGCCGGAGAACCGCCTCGATGCGCTGTTTCCGCATGGACGGAAGGCGTTCGACTACGAACTGCCGGTCAAGGCCGGCGCCGGCGGCTGGGACAGGTTCTTCCGCGGCGCCGACAAGGTTCTGCACAAGCTGCAGAACCTCGGCAACCGTCTCAATCTCGGCCTGTTCCGCCCGGCGGCCACCAGCCGCGTGCTGGAATGGATGATCCGCCATCAGGATTTCGACGGCGCCTGGGGCGGCATCCAGCCGCCCTGGATCTACGGGCTGATGGCGCTCTATGCCGAAGGCTATCCGCTCAATCATCCCGTGCTCGCAAAGGGCCTCGACGCGCTGAACGATCCCGGCTGGCGCGTCGATGTCGGTGACGCCACCTACATCCAGGCCACCAACAGCCCGGTCTGGGACACGATCCTGACCTTGCTCGCCTTCGACGATGCCGGCGTGCTCGGCGACTATCCCGAGGCCGTCGACAAGGCGGTCGACTGGGTGCTGCAGCGGCAGGTGCGCGTGCCCGGCGACTGGTCGATGAAGCTGCCGCATGTCAAGCCCGGCGGCTGGGCGTTCGAATACGCCAACAACTACTATCCCGACACGGACGACACCGCGGTCGCGCTGATCGCGCTGGCGCCACTGCGCCACGATCCGAAATGGAAGGCCAAAGGGATCGACGAGGCTATCCAGCTCGGTGTCGACTGGCTGATCGGCATGCAGAGCCAGGGCGGCGGCTGGGGCGCGTTCGACAAGGACAACAACCAGAAGATCCTGACCAAGATCCCGTTCTGCGATTATGGCGAGGCGCTCGATCCGCCCTCGGTCGACGTCACCGCCCACATCATCGAGGCGTTCGGCAAGCTCGGCATCTCGCGCAACCATCCGTCGATGGTGCAGGCGCTGGACTATATTCGCCGTGAGCAGGAGCCGAGCGGTCCGTGGTTCGGCCGCTGGGGCGTCAAYTACGTCTACGGCACCGGCGCGGTGCTGCCGGCGCTGGCCGCGATCGGCGAGGACATGACCCAGCCSTATATCGGCCGCGCCTGCGACTGGCTGGTTGCCCATCAGCAGGCCGATGGCGGCTGGGGCGAGAGCTGCGCCTCCTACATGGATGTCAGCGCGGTCGGCCGCGGCACCACAACGGCCTCGCAGACCGCCTGGGCGCTGATGGCGCTGCTCGCCGCCAATCGCCCCCAGGACAAGGACGCGATCGAGCGTGGCTGCATGTGGCTGGTCGAGCGCCAGTCGGCCGGCACCTGGGACGAGCCGGAATTCACCGGCACCGGTTTCCCGGGCTACGGCGTCGGCCAGACCATCAAGCTGAACGATCCCGCGCTGTCGCAGCGGCTGATGCAGGGCCCGGAAYTGTCCCGCGCCTTCATGCTCCGCTACGGCATGTACCGCCACTACTTCCCGCTGATGGCGCTCGGCCGCGCCCTACGCCCGCAGAGTCATAGCTAGGCGGCGATACTCGCGATCCACCGCCACCGTCATTGCGAGCCATCCCGTCGCGCRCAGCGCGACGGGATGAGCGCAGCAATCCAGAGCCCAAGTGCGCGACTCTGGATTGCTTCGCTTCGCCCACAAAGACGATGGTGGATGCTGCTTGGCCTGWCATTGTCCTGAGCTTCGGATGCACGATCGACAAGCACCACGGTCGTCCCGCCCCCTGGGCAAGATCGCAAGATCGGTCGAGACACGCCCCGCCTGCCTGCGCTTGGGTGCTGTCGCCACGGAGACCAGACGATGACGACGGCGCTTCAGTCCTACCATGCCCGGATGCTGCGGGTGCTGGATCACATCGACCGGCATCTCGACGACGATCTGGACCTGGAGAGGCTGAGCAGCATCGCCGCCTATTCGAAATATCATTTCCACCGGCAGTTCACGGCGACGTTCGGGCTCTCGGTGCATCGCTATGTCCAGCTCGCCCGCATGAAGCGTGCGTCTTACCGGCTCGCCTATGGCGATGACCAGAGCGTCACCGACATCGCGATGGACGCCGGCTACGATGCCCCGGATGCCTTCGCCCGCGCTTTTCGGCAACGGCTCGGGCAGTCGCCTTCATCGTTCAGGACATCCCCCGACTGGGAACCGTGGCTTGCGGCCTTCGAGCCCCTCGACGATGCAAGGAGCAAGTTCATGCAGACCAGTTTCAGCCCTGACGACGTGACGATCCGCGAGGTGCCGACCACGCCGGTGGCGATCATGGAGCATCGCGGCGACCCGGCGACGCTCGGCGCCACGATCCAGCGCTTCATCGCCTGGCGGAAAGCCGCCGGCCTGCATCCAAAGACCAACCCGACCTTCAACGTCTGGCGATCCGAGCGGCGCCCCGCCTCRCCCGCCGACTACAGCGTGGACCTTTGCGTCGGGACCGACCAGCCGATCGCGGCGGACGGCGAGCCGRTCAGGTCCGGCGAGATTCCCGGYGGACGCTGCGCCGTGCTGCGCGTCGTCGGCCACACCGACAATCTCGAGCCCGCCGCGCTCTATCTGTATCGCGACTGGCTTCCGGCCAGCGGCGAGGAAGCCCGCGACTTCCCGATCTATTGCCAGCGACTGAGCTTCTTCCCCGAGGTGCCGGAGCACGAGACGGTGGCGGAGCTGTTCCTGCCGCTGAAGTAGCGCGCGCTGGCCGCAGACGCGGTGCCGTGCGCAAAGCATCGACAGCAACACTCTCGGCCGTGGATTGCTTCGCTCGCAAATGACGATGTGGCGATGTTTCGTGTGCTGACGCTGCCAAATGTTGTGGATCGACAGCTGCCTTGCCATCCCCCCGCTGTCGTCCCGGCCTCGAGCCGGGACCCATAACCACAGAAGCGGCTTGAGGCAGGCGGGCAACGACCAGTTCGCGCATCACGCCCGCCGCGGCGTATGGGTCCCGGGTCGGCGCCACGACCGCGCCAGCGCGCGCTCATGGCCTGCCCGGGACGACACCATTGGTTTAGCGCGAACTGGACCGCCTCCACCGCTGTTATGCCCCGCCCAGGCCGGGCTTCCCGTACGCCGAGGCGATTGTGTGGACCAAGAGCGGAGCTGTGAAGCCCGCGCCGCTCAGAAGCAGGTGGCGCGTTCCGCGGCCATGTAACCCAGCAACAAGCCTGCGCCGAACAGCAGGACGAGGCCGGCGGCSCCGAATTCGAGGCCGCGCATGATCAGGGCGCCGCCGCCCTCGCGGCCGGCGCTGAGACGGCGGGCGACGTCCTTGGCGGCGACGGCGATCACGGCGATGGTCGCGACCGTCACCGCCGTGCCCATGCCCATCAGGATCGTGGCGGCGACGCCGGCCCAGAACATGCCCTGCGCCAGCGCGAACACCAGCACCAGGATCGCGCCCGAGCAGGGACGGATGCCGGCGGCGAAGATCGCCTGGAAGCCGCGCTGCCAGCCGCCAGGGCCGGCGAGCTCGCTCGGCGCGGGCCCGTGGGAATGACCGCAGCCGCAATCGTCGCCATGGACGTGATCGTGATGGACGTGATGGTGGTGGACATGAGCCTGCGCCRCCGYMTGMGCATGATCGTGATGATGATGCCCGTGGTGATCGTGGCCATGATGATCATGACCATGATGATCATGCCCGTGAYGATCATGAAGATGCGCGCGATGCTGGTGATCATGCGCGTGGCCATGGTCATGGGCATGCGCCACGGCAGCRRCGGKTGYGCCGGCCAGCGCGAGCGCGGGGGCCGGCGGCTGCCAGGTGCGCAGGAACGCGGCGCCCTTGACCCAGACCAGACGGGCGCCGAGCAGCGCGATCAGGCCGTAGCTGGCGATCTCCACCACCTTCTCGGCGCTGCACATGGTGGCCGCRGTGGCGTTGAGCAGGACAGCACCGATCCCGACGATCGCGACAGCGACCAGCGCCTGCATCAGGCCCGAGGCGAATGAGAGCACGATGCCGCGCCTGGCCGTCTCCTGATTGGCGACGAGATAGGACGCGATCACCGCCTTGCCGTGGCCGGGCCCGGCCGCATGAAAGATGCCGTAGGCAAACGAGATCGCCAGCAGCCACCACACCGCCGAACCGTCTTGCTTGGCGGAGCGGATCGCTCCCGACATCTGCCGATAGAACTCCGACTGCTTGGCCAGCAGCCAGCCGACGATGCCGCCGACCTGTGGCTCGCCCGCCGGCGCGCCGAAKGGGGACTTGGCGAACAGCGCATGCGAGGCGGCGTCGGCGGCCAAGAGCACTGACAAGAGCACTGACAGGAGCGCGGCGCAGGTCAGGAGCGGTCGGGCGTAGCTGGGGCGAGGTGTCATTGACATTCCACTGAGATCTTGTTGGCGAAGTTCATTCCGAAATTGGCGTTCGCCCCGCCGCTCAGGAATGTCTGTTCGTTCATCGTCTGCGCGACGGAACCGCCGTCGCTCGGCCGGACCAGGCCGAGCTTGCAGCCGCTCGGCGCGCTCACCAGTTTGACGGGATCCTTCTCCGCCATCTGGAAATCGATGAAATAGCTGGGATCGTACACCTCGACCTGGAGCTGCTTCGGCTTCACCGGCGCCTTCAGCGGCAAGGTGAAGTGCAGGGTCAGCTTGGTGTCCTTGTATTCGAGGTAGTAGTCGACGGGGTCTTCGAGCTTCTGCTTGCGGCCGTCGGCCTTGATGAASGTGAAGTAGGCATATTCCTTCAGCGACTCGGCGTTGGTCTGCGCCAGCGGCGCCAGCTCCTCGCGGGTGTAGACGCCCTTCTGCTTGGTCTCGAGGCCCTGCAGCGCATAGGTCGCGAACATGTCGTCGAACGTCCAGGCGTGCCGCACGCCGGTCACSGCACCGTCGGCGGCATAAAGCAGCTCGCTGGTCGCGGTGACCCAGACATGCGGATGCGCTTGGGCCGCGCTTGCGCCCACCACGAGCGCAACCACGGCGAGCAGTCTCCGAACAACCACCATCACCTCCTGCCGCCTCTCTCAAGCCGCCTTGGGAACGTCGAGCAGGCCGCGCCGGCGCAGCAGCGCATCCGGCTCGGGCTCCCGGCCGCGGAAGGCGACATAGGCCGCTTCCGGATCGACTGAGCCGCCCGACGAATAGACATTGTCGTGGAGCCGCTTGGCGACCGCGGGGTCGAAGATGTTGCCGGCGTCCTCGAAGGCACCGAAGGCATCCGCATCCATCACCTCCGACCACATGTAGCTGTAATAGCCCGCCGCATAATGGTCTCCCGAGAAGATGTGGCCGAATTGGGTCGGCCGGTGGCGCAACGCGATCTCCTTGGGCATGCCGATCTTCTCCAGCTCGGCCTGCTCGAAGGCGCGYACATCCTTCGAGGCCGCCGCGGGCTGGGTGTGGAACTCCAAATCGATCAGGGCCGAGGAGACGAACTCGACAGTGGCAAAGCCCTGGTTGAAGCGACGCGCCGCCAGGAAGCGGTCGAGCAGGTCCTGCGGCAGCGGCTCGCCGGTCTGGTAATGGCGCGCGAAGGTCTGCAGCACCTCGGGGCGCTCCTGCCAGTGCTCGTAGAGCTGCGACGGCAGCTCGACGAAATCCGTGAAGACCGCGGTGCCCGACAGCGAAGGATAAGTGACGTTGGAGAGGATGCCGTGCAGGCCGTGGCCGAACTCGTGGAACAGGGTGCGGGCTTCGTCCGGCGACAGCAGCGACGGCTGGCCGTCGGCGCCCTTGGCGAAGTTGCAGACGTTGATGATCAAGGGCGCAATGTCGCCGTCGAGCTTCTGCTGGTCGCGCAGCGAGGTCATCCAGGCGCCGGAGCGCTTCGACGGCCGGGCGAAGTAGTCGCCATAGAACAGCGCCTTGTGGCTGCCATCGGCCGCCTTGATCTCCCAGACCCGCACGTCCGGGTGCCAGACCGGGATGTCGCTGCGCTCGGCAAAGGTGATGCCGAACAGCCGCGTGGCGCAGTCGAAGGCGGCCGCGATCATGTTGTCGAGCGACAAATAGGGCTTGATCGCCGCGTCGTCGAAGTTCGCCTTCGCCTGGCGCAGCTTCTCGGCATAATAGCGCCAGTCCCAGGCCTCGAGCTTGAAGTTGCCGCCCTCGGCCGTGATCATCTCCTGCAGCTGGTCGCGGTCGGCCAGCGCCTTGGCGCGGGCCGGCTTCCAGACCCGCTCCAGCAGGCCGCGCACGGCCTCCGGCGTCTTCGCCATCGAGTCCTCCAGCCGATAGGCGGCGAAGTTCGGAAAGCCCATGATCTTGGCGGCTTCCTCGCGCAGCGCCAGGATCTCACCGATGACGGCGTTGTTGTCGTTGGAATTGCCGTTGTCGCCGCGGGCAGTGAACGCTTTGAACACCTTCTCGCGCAGGTCGCGGCGCGCCGAGCTCTGCAGGAAGGGCTCGACCGAGGAGCGCGACAGGGTCACGATCGCCTTGCCTGGCATGCCGCGCTCCTCCGCCGCAGCCTTGGCGGCCGCGATGAAGCTCTCGGAGAGGCCGGCGCGGTCGTCCTCACCGAGCTCCAGGAACCAGTCCTGCTCGTCGCCGAGGACGTGATGGCTGAAGGAGGTGCCGAGCTGGGCGAGCTGCTCGTTGATTTCGGCCATGCGCGCCTTGGCCTCGTCGTTCAGGCCGGCGCCGGCGCGGCGGAAGCGGGTGTAGGTGCGCTCGAGCAGCCGCTGCTCCTCGCTCGTCAGCGTCAGCGTCTTGCGGTTGTCGTAGAGCAGCGCGATGCGGCCAAACAGCACAGCGTTCATCATGATCGGGTTCCAGTGCCGCGCCATCCGCAGCGACACCTCCTTGTCGATCTCCAGGATCGCCGGGTTGGAATGCGCCGAAACGAGGTCGTAGAACACGGCCGCGACCTTCGACAGCAGCTTGCCCGAGCGCTCCAGTGCCGTGATGGTGTTGGCGAAGTCCGGCTCCGCGGGATCGTGGGTCATCGCGGTGATTTCGGCGGTATGATCGGCAAAGGCGCGCTCGAAGGCCGGCAAGAAGTGCTCGGGCCTGATCGCGTCGAAGGGTGGTGTCTGGTGCGGRGTCTCCCAGGCCATCAACAGCGGGTTGGTCTGAGCGTCGATCACAGCGGCGGTGTCTGACATCGGCTGGGGTCCATCCTCTCCCGGAAGTGCGATGCACCCTCATATCATGGAGCCGGTCCTTTTTGGGTCATTTCCCCTTGAAGGGCCGGGCCATTTCGGAGAGATTGCGGCCCCCGAGAGGACCCTGGACCATGAGCGCAGAGACCACTTCCAAAGCYGGCCGCCAGATCGCCTGGCAGAGCGTGATCACCGTCATCTCGGCGGCGATCCTGATCGGCGCCGAAGTGTTCGGTGCGGCTTTCGCTGGCGGCTGGGCGCTCGCGATTCTGTTCGGGCTCGGCGACACCGGCGCGCACATTCTGCAGGCGCTTCTGTTCGCCATCGGCGTGTTCGTGATGATCGGCTTCATCCGCGGTGCACAGCGCGTCGAGCCCTTCACGAAGCGCGCGTGAGTTGCACGAAACCCCTGTTCTGCAAGCGTGAACGCGTTACGAAAGTTTAAGCTCGCTTAACGCGCGTTCAGCAATCGGCCCTGCGTCCRTGTCGCGTAAGCACACATTAGGGAAATCTATCCCGACGCTGAAAAATTCCTTGCGAACGAAATTCAAAACGCTTATTTCCGCTTCTGCCCAATTTCGCACGTGCCTGTGGTCGTGTGTCAGTCGGTAGGTATCCGGACAAGAGGCCGGACAGCCGCCAAGGGATGAGGAACCGAGGGGCCCTCGGATCGTTGCGATCAAGATCAGTTSGRTCGAGATCGTCATGCTCCAAGAGCCCAGCATCTCTCTCAAGAGATGCCGCTGAAGGTCACCTCCTCTTTTGCAACCGTGACTGGCAGCCGGAGGCGAACCGGCGCACCCCGCTCTCAACGGGGGACGCGACTTAAAGCAACGACGGATCGGGCTTTTTTGGTCTCTACCGGCAGTCCAACGCCGGCGCGGGCTACTGAAAAGGCTTGTCCTTCATTGCCAGGTGTGCGGGCGGGAAATTCCCAACCAATCCACGGCAGCACAATTCGGCTACGGGTTCGAGGTTTTGTCGCCTTTCCATCGGGCGGCAGGGCCAAGGCACCCGTGTCGGGATCATTTTGAACGGGCCACGTCGCAAACGGGCCGTTTGGAGGGTGCTATGACCGAACGTATCCGGGAATTCCTGCGCAACCGCCGCGAGGAAGGTCTGGACCACGAGCCCTGTCTCGTYGTCGATCTCGATGTCGTGCGCGACAACTACATGAACTTCGCCAAGGCGCTGCCGGACAGCCGTGTGTTCTACGCGGTCAAGGCCAACCCGGCGCCGGAAGTGCTGTCGCTGCTCGCCTCGCTCGGCTCCTCCTTCGACACGGCGACCGTTGCCGAGATCGAGATGGCGCTGGCCGCGGGCGCGACGCCGGACCGCATCTCCTATGGCAACACCATCAAGAAGGAGCGGGATATCGCGCGCGCCTATGCGCTCGGCATTCGGCTGTTCGCGGTCGACTGCGCCGCCGAGGTGGAGAAGATTTCGCGCGCCGCGCCGGGCGCGAAGGTGTTCTGCCGCATCCTGTACGATTGCGCCGGCGCCGAGTGGCCGCTGTCGCGCAAGTTCGGCTGCGATCCGGAGATGGCGGTCGAGGTGCTGGACCTGGCGAAGCGCCTGGGCCTGGAGCCGTGCGGCATCTCGTTCCATGTCGGCTCGCAGCAGCGCAAGGTGAAGGCGTGGGACCGCGCGCTGGCGATGGCCTCGACGGTRTTCCGCGACTGCGCCGAACGCGGCATCAATCTCTCGATGGTCAACATGGGCGGGGGCTTCCCGACCAAGTACCTGAAGGACGTGCCGCCGGTCGTGCAGTACGGCCGTTCGATCTTCCGTGCGCTGCGCAAGCATTTCGGCAACCAGATCCCGGAGACGATCATCGAGCCGGGCCGCGGCATGGTCGGCAATGCYGGGATYATCGAGTCGGAAGTGGTGCTGATCTCGAGGAAGAGCGACGAGGACGAGCTGCGCTGGGTCTATCTCGACATCGGCAAGTTCGGCGGTCTCGCCGAGACGATGGACGAGTCGATCCGCTACGCCATCCGCACCCCGCATGACGGCGCGGACATGACCCCGTGCGTGCTCGCCGGCCCGACCTGCGATTCGGCCGACGTGATGTACGAGAAGCTGCCGTATCCGTTGCCGGTGACGCTCTCGATCGGYGACAAGGTGCTGATCGAAGGGACCGGTGCCTATACGTCGACCTACTCGTCGGTGGCCTTCAACGGCATCCCCCCGCTGAAGACCTATCACATCTGATCTGGTCACATCTGATCTGGCTGCCTTCGCCACCCGCGCGCGGGTGAGACGAAGCGAGCTTCGGGTGGGCTTCCCCCACCCCGACCCTCCCCCGCAAGCGGGGGAGGGAGCGAGAGATCATCACCTTCAACCTGACATCACGTGCTTGCGCGCGGGCTCACGCCCGGCGGCGCGGGCCGGGGACTGACGTGCCATGACCGCTTTTCGCTCTCCGACGACTGCGCCGAATCGGGCTGCCGCTGCGTTCGTGATCCGCAGCGAGCGTGCCTCCGACGTCGYGGCGCGCGAGGCGCTGCTGGATGCCTGCTTTGGCGACAAYCGCCATGAGCGCACCTGCCAGCGCCTGCGCGACGGACGCGCGCCCGCMGCAGGCCTCGCTTTGTCGGCGATGCGCGGCGGCGTCCTGGTGGGAACGCTGCGGTTGTGGCACGTCAGCGCCGGCGGACGCGATGCGCTGATGCTCGGGCCGCTGGCGGTGGCGGCCGAGGCGCGCAGCCTGGGCGTCGGCGCGGCGCTGATGAACGCCGCGCTGATGATCGCGGCCTCACGCGGCCATGGCGCCGTGGTCCTGCTCGGCGATGCGCCCTACTACGCCCGCTTCGGCTTCGACGCGGCCAAGGCGGCCGAGCTCGAATTGCCCGGCGCGTTCGAGCGCGCCCGCCTGCTCGGCCTCGAACTGGTCGAGGGTGCGCTGGACGGCGCGGTCGGCATGATCGTCGCCACCGGAGCTCCTGAGCGGAAAGCCCGCCGCAGCCGCAAGGAGCGGCTGGTCCCATGCGCGGCGTGACCGCCCGCGACGGGCGGGCGCCGCGGCGGCGGACGATGTTGCCGACGATCGTCCTGATCCTGCTCGGGATCATGATCGTCCGCGACATCGTGGTGCGACGCTGGTCCAGCAGTCCCCCCGCCGGACCGGACGTCACCCGGCTGCGTTAGGCATTCCGGCAACGGCCGCCCGGCCCGCCCCGCCAGGGGTTGCGCAGGTGCAGCAAAAGCTCTTAAACCCCGACAAATTCCCCCACGAGGTCCGCCATGTCCCGTCGTCTGATCTCTACCGGATCACCGTTCGAGAAGACCGCCGGCTACAGCCGCGCGGTGGTCGATGGCGACTTCGCCTTCGTCGCCGGCACCACCGGTTATGACTACAGCACGATGACGATGCCGGCCGATGTCACGAGCCAGTCACGCAACTGCTTCAAGACCATCGCGGCCGCCTTGCAGGAGGCCGGATTCGAGATGGCCGACATCGTCCGCGCGACTTACTACCTGACCGACGTCAATGATGCCGATGCCCATTTCGCGGTCTGCGGCGAGGTCCTCGGCGACATCCGGCCGGCCGCCACGATGGTGGTCGTCGCAGCGCTGCTGAAGCCGGAGATGAAGGTCGAGATCGAAATCACCGCCAAACGGCGCAGCAGCTGACGGCGGYGCGCYGCCTGAATCCATCCATCCTACGCACCTTCCGCGGAGAAACCATTCATGAGCTCGCAGATCCACGCGAAGATCACCGGCCCCATCGTGATGATCGGCTTCGGCTCGATCGGCAAGGGCACCCTGCCCCTGATCGAACGCCATTTCGAGTACGACAAGAGCCGGTTCGTCATCATCGATCCGCATGACGACGGCGCGCTGGCGAAGCAGCACGGCGTGCGCTTCATCCAGCAGGGCGTGACGCGCGACAATTACCGCGAGCTGCTGGTGCCGCTGCTGACAGCAGGCGGCGGCCAGGGCTTCTGCGTCAACCTCTCGGTCGACACCTCCTCGGTCGACATCATGACCCTGTGCCGCGAGATCGGCGCGCTCTATATCGACACCGTCGTCGAGCCGTGGGCCGGCTTCTATTTCGACAAGCAGATGGGCGTCGAGCAGCGCTCCAACTACGCGCTGCGCGAGACGCTGCTCGCCGCGCGCCGCAAGAGCCCGGGCGGCACCACTGCCGTCTCGACCTGCGGCGCCAATCCCGGCATGGTGTCCTGGTTCGTCAAGCAGGCGCTGCTCGATATCGCCAAGGATACCAAGACCGAGATCGTCGAGCCGAAGAGCCGCGAGGGCTGGGCGCAGCTGATGCACAAGCTCGGCGTCAAGGGCATCCACATCGCCGAGCGCGACACCCAGCGCTCCAAGAACCCGAAGCCGATGGACGTGTTCGTCAACACCTGGTCGGTCGAGGGCTTCGTCTCCGAGGGCATGCAGCCGGCCGAGCTCGGCTGGGGCACGCATGAAAAGTGGATGCCGGACAACGGCCGCTGCCACACCGAGGGCTGTGGCGCAGCCATCTATCTGYTGCAGCCGGGCGCCAACACCCGCGTCCGCTCCTGGTGCCCGACGCCGGGCGCGCAATATGGCTTCCTGGTCACCCACAACGAGTCGATCTCGATCGCCGACTATTACACCGTGCGCGACGGTGACAAGGTGGTGTACCGGCCGACCTGCCATTACGCCTATCACCCGGCCAATGACGCGGTGCTGTCGCTGCACGAGATCTTCGGCGCCACCGGCAAGATGCAGCAGAAGTGGCACATCCTCGACGAGAACGAGATCGTCGACGGCATCGACGAGCTCGGCGTGCTGCTCTATGGCCATGGCAAGAACGCCTATTGGTACGGCTCGCAGCTGTCGATCGAGGAAACCCGCCGCATCGCGCCGTACCAGAACGCGACCGGCCTGCAGGTGTCGTCAGCCGTGCTCGCGGGCATGGTGTGGGCGCTGGARAATCCGACCGCCGGCATCGTCGAAGCYGACGAGATGGACTTCCGCCGCTGCCTCGAGATCCAGACGCCCTATCTCGGGCCGGTGAAGGGCTACTACACGGACTGGACCCCGCTGAACGACCGCCCCGGCCTGTTCCCGGAAGACATCGACACTTCGGATCCGTGGCAGTTCCGGAACATCCTGGTGCGGTGACTTAGTCTAAGGCCACACCCTTTACTCATGGCCGGGCTTGACCCGGCCATCCACGAGGCCGCGCAGAAGCAAGACGTGGATGCCCTGGGTCAAGCCCGGGCATGACGACGTTGAGGTCGAGRGCGACCTGTCGAGCACTCATCTCGCAGCGGCCAACTACTTCCGCTCCATCGTCGGCGCGACCTTCTCCGCTGGCGCGGGCGGCAGCGCAGGCTTGGCGCCTTCCTTTTGCGCTTCGACATCGGGGCGCGCGGGCTCTGGCGCCGGCGTGGTCGGGCGCGTGCCGCCGGGCTTGGACTCGGCCGGTGTCGCCGAGGGTTCAGGCGTCGCCTGGGCCATCTGGTCGAGATGATAGGCCTTGATCTCAGTCAGGGAGATGATCGCCACGACCGCRCCCAGGCCGAGCAGGCCGGCTGCGAGCAGCAGGTCTCTGCGCAACGTCCGTTTGCTGTTGATCGGGGCCATCTTCTGTCCTCCGCACCCTATGATGCGGGGAACAACGGCCAGAGCGGAGCGGGGTTCCGTTGGGGCCTGCGCCCCAATGCCCCATCAGAGTCGCAGCAATCCGGCTTCGCCGCTCTCGTCGGAGAACGCCAGCCAGGTTCCGGCCGCATTCCAGCCCAGCGCCGCGATCGGCGGCGTCTCGTTCCGCCGCACCAGGATCTCGGCACCGTCCTGCATTCGCACCATCAGCACGGTGCCGTCCTCATAGCCGCAGGCGAGAATGTCCTGCTTGGGATGACACGCGACCGCGGTGACCTTGGCCTTCATCGGCGCCAGCATCGCCGGCTCCTTGCCCATCGGGCCGTCCTTGCCGACGAACGGCCACAGGATGACCACGTCGGCCCCGGAGGTCGCGAGAAAGCGGCCGCCGCTGCCCCAGGACATCGACTTCACCCGCGACGGATAGCCGGTCATGCGCATATGGCGGCTGTCCGCGAGCCGCCAGCCATGCAGCGCCGGCTCGTGCATCGCCGTGACCAGGAATTTGTTGTCSGGGCTGAAGGTGACSGCRTGRTGCGAGCCGGCCCAGCCGAGAAATTCCGGCTCGCCCGCCATGTTGGGAAACCACAGCGTGGCACCGTTGTAATGCGCGATCGCGAGCCGCAGRCCCTTCGGCGCGAAGGCCAACCCGCCCGCGGTCGAGGGCACCTCGAGTGACTTCTCCTCGCCCTTYGGCGCACGCACGAACGCGGTCTTGCCGACCGACCAGGCGATCGCGCCATCGGGATGAACCGCGACATTGTCGATCCAGCGACGCTTCGGATCGGTSGCGAGCACGCTCACGGTGCCGGCCTTGTCGAGCGCGGTGACCTTGCCGTCATCGCCGCCGATCAGGATGCGCGACCCGTCCGACACCGCCGACAGGATGCCGCCGCCTGTGACGTCGACCKTGCTGATCTCGCCCTCGSYRTCGACGACRGCGATAKTCTCCTCGGTGCCGACGAAGGCGGCGCGATCGCCGAGATAATGCACGGCCGTCACGGCCATGCCGAGCGAGACCGGCTTCACCTTGTCGGTGACGGACACGATGGATGCGGCCTCGCCGCCCTGATCGAACGAGCTCATCAGGATACGATGCAGCGCTCGAAGCCTTCGCGGATGGCGTCTTCCGGCAGCTCACGGCCGATGAAGACGACACGGCTCTGGCGGACCTCGTCCGGCTTCCACTTCCGCTGATGATCGCCTTCCAGCATCATGTGCACGCCCTGGAAGACGTAGCGGTCGTCATCGTCCTGGAACGCCAGKATGCCCTTGGAGCGCAGGATCTTGCCGCCCTCGATCTGCACCAGGTTCTGCAGCCAGGGCATGAATTTCGACGGATCGAGCGGCTTGTCGGAGCGCAGCGACAGCGACTGCATCTCCTCATCATGATAGTGCTTCAGGCCGTGATCATGATGGTGGTGATGATCATGGCCGTGGTCGTGATCATGGTGATGATCGTGATCGTCGCCGGCGTTGAGGAATTCCGGCTCGATCTCSAGGATGCGGTCGAGATCGAACGCGCCGCGCTCCAGCACGTCCGAGATCGCGATCTGGCAGCGCTCGGTGCGATGCAGCCTTGCATAGGGGTTGATGGCGCGGATGCGCGCCTCGACCTCTGCCARCTCCGGCTTGGTGACGAGGTCGGTCTTGTTGAGCACGATGACGTCGGCGAAGGCGATCTGGTTCTTGGCCTCGGGCGCATCCTTGAGCCGGTCCGACAGCCATTTCGCATCGGCGACCGTCACGACAGCATCAAGCCGCGCGTTCTTCTGCACGTCCTCGTCGACGAAGAAGGTCTGCGCGACCGGCGCCGGATCGGCGAGGCCCGTGGTCTCGACGATGATSGCGTCGAACTTGCCCTTGCGCCGCATCAGGCCCGAGATGATGCGCACGAGATCGCCGCGCACGGTGCAGCAGATGCAGCCATTGTTCATCTCGAACACTTCCTCGTCGGCGCCGACGATRAGGTCGTTGTCGATGCCGATCTCGCCGAATTCGTTGACGATGACGGCGTATTTCTTGCCGTGGTCTTCCGAGAGGATGCGGTTCAAAAGCGTGGTCTTGCCGGCCCCGAGATAGCCGGTCAGGACCGTCACTGGAATCTTGCTCGCGTCGGACATGCTCACTCCGAAAACTAAGATCGCCGTCGAATGGATCGCCGCCGAAAATGGCTTATGACGCGCTGCCCGGAGGGCCCCAAYGGGCCTAGCGGCCCAGCGCGCTCGTCAGGGCCCTTATATTGTGCCTGACCATGGCAATGTAAGTGGGTGCAGGGCCGTTTTCCTCGCTCAGAGCATCCGAATACAGCGTGCCGCCGATCTTCGCCCCGGTCTCGGCGGCAATGCGGCCGACCAGCCGGTCATCGTTGAAATTCTCCAGGAAGACCGCYGGAATCTTGTCCTTCCTGACCTGGACGATGATCTCTGCCACGTCGCGGGCGGAGGGCTCGGTCTCGGTGGAGACGCCCAGCGGGGCGATGAACTGGATGCCGTAGGCGTCGGCGAAATAGCCGAAGGCGTCGTGCGTGGAGATCACCTTGCGCCGCTCCGGCGGGATCTTGCCGATTTCGGCGCGCACCTCCTGGTCGAGGGCGTCGAGYTCGGCCAGGTAACGCTCGGCATTGGCCTGGAACACGGCGGCATCGGCCGGATCGGCGGCRACCAGGGCGTCGMGAATATTCCGAACATAGACCCTGGCATTGCCGACCGAYTGCCAGGCATGCGGATCGGCGTCCGCGCCGCGCTTGCGCGGGGTGATGCCCTGTGTGGCCACGATGATCGGCGCCTTGCTGCCGGAGGCCTGCTGCAGRCGCGGCAGCCAGCCTTCGAGACCGAGCCCGTTGACGATCAGAAGCCGCGCGGCGCCGACGTCCTTCGCATCATGAGGCGTCGGCGTATAGACATGAGCGTCGCTGTCCGGCCCGACCAGCGACGTCACGCTGATCCTGTCGCCGCCGACCCGGCGGGCGAAGTCGGCCAGGATCGAAAAGCTGGTGACGACGTTCGGCCGCGTCTGTGCTGATGCGGGGACGCYGGGCAAYAGAGCGAGGAACAGGCTGAGGGCTGGCAACAGGCGCTTCATGGCGATGAACTTCAGGCTTCGAGGTGACGTCCCGGAAACAGCTGCGGAAGCACGCCGCCMACGCGTCCAAACAGCACCGAGCCGAGATAGAGGAGCGACGCGACCAGGATGATCGCAGGCCCCGAGGGAATGCGGGTCTGGAACGACAGCACCAGCCCGATATAGCCGGACACGATCGCCGAGGCGACCGCGATGCAGATCATCGGCGTGACGTCGCGTGACCAGAACCGCGCAATGCCGGCCGGCAGGATCATCAGGCCGACCGCGAGCAGGGTGCCGAGGGCCTGAAAGCCGTTGACGAGATTGACCACGATCAGGCCGAGAAAGATCAGATGCGCTGGCGCGCCGGCCCGGCTCACCGTGCGCAGAAACAAGGGATCGACGCTCTCGATCACCAGCGGGCGATAGATCACGGCGAGCACGAGCAGAGTGATCGTGGCATTGCCCGCCACCATCAACAGCGTCGGATCGTCCATCGCCAGGATATTGCCGAACAAGACGTGCAGCAGGTCGATATTGGTRCCCTTGACGGACACGATGGTGACGCCGATCGCCAGCGAGGCGAGATAGAAGGTCGCCAGCGACGCATCCTCCTTGAGCCCGGTCGAGCGCGACACCAGGCCCGACAGCAGCGCCACGGCAAAGCCGGCGATCAGGCCGCCGGTGGTCATCGCGAACAGATTRAGCCCGGACAGCAGAAAGCCGATGGCCGCGCCCGGCAGGATCGCATGCGCCATGGCGTCACCGACCAGGCTCATGCGCCGGAGCATCAGGAACACACCGATCGGGCCGGAGCCGAGCGACAGCGCAATGACGGCGGCCAGCGCGCGGCGCATGAACTCGAAATCCGAGAACGGATCGATCAGGGCCTGCCGGATCATCAGGCCGCCCGCGCGGAGCGCTGCTGCGGCTGACAGGTCGCCGCAGTATCGTCGAAGGCCTCGCACATCCGGCGCGCCTGCAGGAGATTGTCGGCGGTCAGCACCTCGGCCGTCGGCCCCCAGGCCACCGCCTCGCGCGCCAGCAGCAGGGTCTGCGGGAAATGCGCGCGCACCATGTCCATGTCATGCAGCGCCGCCAGCACCGTGCGCTGCTCGCCATGCCAATGCTCGATCAACCGCAGCAGATCCGCTGATGTCTTGGAATCCATCGCGTTGAACGGCTCATCMAGGACAATCACGCGGGCGTCCTGCAGCAGCACGCGCGCGAACAGCACCCGCTGCATCTGTCCCCCTGAGAGCGTACCGATGCCGCGGCTCTCGAAGCCAGTGAGGCCGACCGCAGCGATCGCCTGCGCGATCTTCTGGCGCGCTGCGGCGCCGATCCCGCCGAAAATGCCGGTGGTGCGCCACAGCCCGGTGCTGACGAAATCGAACACCGAAATCGGAAAGCTGCGATCGATGTCGGCGATCTGCGGCAGATAGGCGATCTCGCGCGGCTTCAGACCGGCGATGGTGCCRGCCAGCGGCTTCAACAGTCCGACAATACCGCGAAACAGGGTTGATTTGCCGGCACCGTTGGGTCCGACGACCGCGAGCAGCGCGCCCGGCGCGACGTCGCCGGACAGATGGTGCACGGCCGGGTGGCGGTCATAGCCCAAAGTGAGATCGCGAAACTGCAGCTGAGCCATCATCGTCACCGCATCGCCAGCCAGACGATCACCCACAGCACGGCGCTGGCTGCCAGCGCGGCACCAAACCGGGTGGTCACGGGCATGCGCAGGATCGACCAGACCGCAGGCTGCGCCGGGTGCGGCGCGGCCGGGCCATGGCTGTGCACATGGCTGTGTCCMGAGGCGCCGTGTCCCGAGACGCCATGCAGATGGGCGCCGGGCAGGTCGGGATGGCCGTGGCTATGGATGGCGGGCTGGGTCATGTCGTYATAATGTTACATTATAACATCATGACTGTCCATCGCRCCCGCGCTGGCCGGTGCCCTCGATCAGGTCAGGTAGCGCACCAGGGCCAACCCGGCGAACAGGCCGGCAATCGAGATGCCGACCGATCCGAGGACATACAGCGCGGCCAGCCCCAGCGCGCCCCGCTCGTAGAGCAGCGCGGTGTCGAGCGAGAAGGCCGAAAAGGTTGTGTAGCCGCCGAGGATGCCGGTCATCAGGAACAGCCGCCAGTGCTGGGTCGCGCYGCCCTTGAAGGTCAGATAGCCGGCGATCAGGCCCATCACGATCGAGCCGCTGATGTTGATGATGAACGTGCCATAGGGGAAATCGGTACCGAGTGCCCTGGCGCTCGCCATGTTGATCGCGTGCCGCAGCGAGGCGCCACAACCACCGCCGAAGAAAACGAGGACATATCCGAACAGCTGATTCACGAGACCTTACCTGCRTCGCATCGAGAGAAGAGATGCCCTGCTCTCGCCGCCATTGGAGCAAAATTTTCGCCGCACGGGCTTTTCCATGGCATCACCCGCGCAAATGCGCCAGTCACAAACAGACGCGCCCGTCACGTCARTCACAAAAAAGGGCGGCCACCGCAGCAGCCGCCCTCGCACGCAGATCACGATCGATCAAACGGCCTTGCTGTAGAGCTCTTCGACATATTCCCAGTTGATGAGATTCTCGACGAAGGCCTTCAGGTAGTCGGGGCGGCGATTGCGGTAGTCGATGTAATAGGAATGCTCCCAGACRTCGACACCGAGGATCGGGGTCGCACCATAGACCAGCGGATTTTCGCCGTTGGCGGTCTTGGAGATTTCCAGCTTGCCGTTCTTGACCGAGAGCCAGGCCCAGCCCGAACCGAACTGGCCGACGCCGGCAGCGATGAAGTCCGCCTTGAACTTCTCGTAGCCGCCGAGATCCTCGTCGATCTTCTTTTCCAGCGCGCCCGGCAGCTTGCCGCCGCCATTGGGCTTCATCCACTTCCAGAAGTGGAGGTGGTTGTAGTGCTGGCCGGCATTGTTGAACACCGCGGGGTTCTTGCCGAACGATCCCTTGACGATCTCCTCGAGGGACTTGCCTTCGAATTCAGTCCCCTTGATCGCATTGTTGCCGTTGGTCACATAGGCTTGGTGATGCTTGTCGTGGTGGTACTCCAGCGTCTCCTTGGACATGTAGGGGCCGAGGGCTTCATAGGCATAAGGCAGGGGGGGAAGCGTAAATGTCATGGGTCGGTTCCGCAACTTGTGGGAAGACGGGATTTAACGGGACCTCCTTATAGAAGGTTCCGAAGCCGTAAAACACCGTGAATTTGGAAAAAGCGAGCCGCTTTCATGAGCATCGAAATCGACATATTGAATGGCGACGCCGCCTGGCCGCAAGTCAAACCGCTTTATGATGCGATCTGGCCGCCCGAGGTGGTCGCCGGATTACCCTGGGCCGGTATCACATTTGCGCATGCCGACCTGCGCGTTCTGGTGCAGGACGAGACCGGTGAGGTCGTCGGCCATGCCGGCCTCTATCGCCGCGTCGTGACGTGGAATGGACAGAAGATCAATGTCGGCGGCATCGGCGGCGTGTTGACGCGCGCGGACCGGCGCAATCAGGGGTTGGCCACCGTGGCGCTGAACGCCGCCATACAGACCTTCCGCCATGAGGACTCCATCAATTTCGCCATCCTGTTCTGCGCGGAAGATCGGATTCCGTTCTACGCGTCGCGAGGCTTCACGCCGTTCACGGGCGACGTGTATGTCGAGCAGCCGCAGCGCGGTCGCGTCCGCTTCGATGCGCTGTCAGCGCTCGTTCACGACATCAAGCGCAGCGCACCAACCCGCGGCACGCTCGACCTGCRGGGATTGCCGTGGTGACAGCCACGGGCACCGGCCGCCGAGACGTTTGAACAAGAGATTGAGACGGCACGCTGCCGCCCACCCGATCGTGATGAGGCGCCGTTGGACAACAAGCTCCCGGCGATTGCATCGCCTAAGTTTGCTGCTAAGGAATTCCGTCTCATCGGGGGTTCAGATGACTTACAAACTGCGTTTAACAGCTCTTGTCTTTGTTGCGCTGGGAGTCGCGCAGCCGGCCATGGCGGCGGACGATCCGACCGGCACCTGGCTGACGCAGGCAGGCGACGCCAAGATCAAGGTGACGAAATGCGGCGCCGAGCTGTGCGGGACCGTGATCTGGCTCAAGCAGCCGATGGACACCGACACCGGCAAGCCGGCCGTCGACAACAAGAATCCGAATCGCGCGCTTGCCAACCGGCCGATCATCGGCCTGCAGCTGTTCGAGGGCATTCGTCCGGACGGGCCCAACAAATGGTCGGGCAGGATCTACAACGCCGATGACGGCCAGAGCTACAACAGTCACATCTCGGTCTCCGGGCCGGAGACGTTGAAGGTCGAAGGCTGCGTGGGTGCGCTGTGTGGCGCCGAGACCTGGACCCGCGCGCGCTAGATGCATGATCCGGAAAGGTGGAAACCGGTTCCGGAGAGATGATGCTTAAACTGCGGGCTGAGAGCAAAATGCGCTTCCGCGCAATCGGCATCATGCTCTCCCCGCCTCAGGCCACCGCAGCCTTGAGCGCGGTCGCCGCCGACGCGTAACCGCCCTGTGCGCCGTCGATGAAGTGGACGTGATCGGGGCGGATCGCCGACGGCGTGAAGCAGGTCATCATCGCCGCGYCCTGCCGATGAAGACCGTAGCGGACGATGCCTTGCGCCGCCGCGTCGCTCAGGCGCCGCTCCAGCTCCTGCGCAAGCTCCTCCGTGCAGTCGAGGATCATCCGCAGCGCGTCGTCGTATTTTCGAAAATCGGAATTCTCCACCACCTGTTGGGTGTAGAGGCGCGGCACAAAGCCACCGATGCTGATTCCGAAACGGATGACGGCATAGACGAACAGCGTGCGCCCGATCACGCGCACCCAGCGCGCGAACAGCGGTCCGCCGCGCGCCGCCCGCACCTCGTAGCCCAGTCCCTGCGGCGGCCATTGCAGGACCGGCCCACCGGCGGGCACGGGCCGCCCGGCATCAGGGCTGCGTTCCGTCAGCGCAATGATATCCTCGATAACCTTACGATAAGCTTGCGTGTCCGCCCCCGCGGCCGGCAGCACCAGCACAGAGAGAATCAGCCCCCGCGACGACGGCATCAGCTCGAAGCGGCAGGACAAACCCGACAGATCAGGCTGGGTGCCGGGGGGCGCCGGCGTCACGGCGAATGCGCCGCGCTTCATGGCCGCCTCCGCCCAGCCCAGCCCGCCCCCTGCGAACATCGCGTAGGACAGATTGGCCGACGGTCCATAACGCGCCACGGACACGTCGCTCCCCTGTGCGCGAATCTCCCGCACGGGAACCAGGGCAATGCGCATCGACAGGCCGAGATCTTCCCGGACCCAGGTGGCGGTGGCGGCCAGCGCCTCGCGCGCCGCCGTGACGTCGGCCGGCCCGACCGCGAAGCTCGCACCGTCACCTCCGAACACGAACGGGAATTCACGCCCTTCGAGCGCATTGGTCACGGCTGCGATGACCGCCGCTCCCGCCATGTTGACGGCCTTGTATCGCCCCTCGGCGATCGCCTTGGTGGAGTCGACAATATCGGCTGTGCCGATCATCCAGTCGTCGGGCAGCGGCTTGTAGAGTTGCGGCTCCATCAGCCGCGAAAAACCGCGAAACACCGGGATCGAGGCGTAGTAGTCCGCCGTGCTGGTTTGCGACATCGAGGGGTCATCCATCCGGATCGCGCCTTCAATGCGGAGCTACGACCGGCGCTGTCAAGCGGGTTCAACGACGGATGCGCGGGCGAGCGGAACGTCGAAGCTGCGCCGCGTTATCGATCCGTCGGTATTGGCGTGCTAGCCTCTCGCCATGATCGCCGATCCCCATGCCATCCCCCAACTCGCCGCCCGCGCGCTGCAGATCGCGGACCGCATCAACACCGCTGGTTTCGAAGGCCAGGTCCTGTCGGCGACGCCTCTGGCGGTGCGCATCGGCGAGACCGGAGTCGCGGTGGTCTTCCGCTATGGCGTTGTCGTCTTCATCGGCCTGTCGGTCGCCGACGAACTCAACTTCCTCGACCGGCTGAGCGGCCGCCTGTTCGGACCGATCGCTCCCCCCGAGGAAGAGACCGCCAAGGTCCAGGTCGCGGGCGAATCCGAGGAGCCGATCCCGGTCGGCGGGCCGATCCTGGTCAAGGAATTGTCGCTCGAACGGCTCCTGATCGTCGCCGATGCGCTTGCCAAAAGCGTGGTGCTCGGCCGCAGCGAGCGCGAGATCGCCAACGTGTTCGATACGATCGAACCCTTTGCGCGCGAGCTCGCGGCACTGGGGCGCACGTCAAAGAGCCGGGTGGCCATGCTCAAGCTGCTCGGTGCGGCGCTGCTGGTGCAGCATCGCGTGTCCGGCCGCGTGGCCGTTGGCGAGAAGCCGGACGTGCTGTGGGACCGGCCCGACCTCGAGCGGCTCTATGCGCGGCTCGAGGACGAGTATGAGCTGAAGGAGCGCGAGGAGACGCTGAACCGCAAGCTCGCCGTGATCGCCGAGACCGCGACGGCGCTGGCCGACATCATCGATACCAAGCGCTCGCTGCGGCTCGAGATCATCGTCGTCATCCTGATCGCCTGCGAGATCGTGCTCGGCTTCTACGAGATCTTCGCCCGCTCCGGGCATTGATCAGCGTCGGCCCGTCGCGGCTCGGCGCATTCAGCTCGGGTTCACCCAGCGGATGGAACAATCCATCATGCTCAGTGACGAGCATCGGGAGCGGAGAAGATGACGAGGGCGCGCCGTCGCCATTGGCACAGGGCCGAGCAACAGGCCAGGCAGCAGGCCTGCCGCCAGCCGTCTCATCACTCCAGCGCACTGACGTTCCAGGTCGCATGACGTACGCCGGGCAGCCTCGACAACTCAGCCGTCACGCGGTCGAGTTCGGCCGTCTCGGCGGCAAGCGGGACCAGCGTGGCGGTGATCTCCACGATGTCGTCGGACCGGTATGCGACCTCGGTCTCCCGCACCGGATATTTGGCGGCTTCCAACCGCTCGTCGAGCGCCTCACGCAGCTCCGCCACATGCAGGATGTCGGTGGTGACGACAAGCTCGTACTGGGCCTCGGACGTGGCCGCGTTCAGCGGAATGCGGTCGATGGCATTCACCAGCGGCCTGAGCAGGGTGTTGCCTGCCAGCACGAACAGCGTCAGCGCCACCGACTGCGCGACCAGATCCGCGCCGGCACAGGCGCCCACCGCAGCAGATGCCCACAAGGTCGCCGCGGTGTTCAAGCCGCGGACATTCAWGCCCTCCTTCATGATGGTGCCGGCGCCGAGAAAGCCGATGCCCGACACCACATAGGCAATGATCCGGACCGCGCCGTCCGCGCCGGTCAGCCGGTTGCCGAGATCGACGAAGGCGGCCGCTCCGACCGCGACCAGCACGTTGGTGCGCAGGCCCGCGCTCCGCTGCCGAAATTGCCGCTCGGCACCGATCAGCGTGCCCAGCACGAAGGCGGTGAAGAGGCTCACGAGCGTGTCGAAGAAATCATAGAGCTGAAAGGTGTTCAGGAATCGCATGGGCAACCGGTTGTGTTTGTGTCACGCTCGAGAGGCTGCCGAAGGACGGCAACGCGGGATCGCGGCCGGACCGCCGCGGCGAGGCCGTTTTCTTAGGCCGTCCTTGATCGAAATCAAATCCCATTCCCTCCAGTGTAATTTAGGCTGATATGATCAACAGGCAGATGACGCCATTGTCCGACACGCGAAGGGATCACAGTCCCGCCGTCCGGCTGGGACATGATGCGGTGAGCGCGGTCAGGCTCTCTCAGGAGCTCACCGCAGACATCGATGCCTGGGCCGAGACGCACCAGACCACGCGCTCCGATGCCATCAGCCAACTGGTGACGATCGGGCTGCATGCATCCCGACCGACAGCCATGTCGGAGACCAAGGTGCAAGATCCGCTGGCGATCGAGCAGAATGCGATCCGGCTGATCGACCAGATGCTCGACCCCAGCCTGCCGGCCGACGAGCGCGAGCGGCGGATACGCCGGCTGATCGAGGGGCCGGCAGAGTTTGCCGGCGAGCGGATCGACCTGCCAAAACATCCCGGATGAGTCACGCGGCCGAGCGTGCCGCGACGGCTTCGTAGATGTCATCCTCCTGCGCCGTGTGCATCCGCACCAAGGTCTCGATCGCCTCGATCACGCGCTGGGCGTCGCGGATCAGATAGCGGTCGACATGCTCGGAGGGCAGATCCTCGGCAAGGCGGCCGAGCAGCCGCGCGAGGTGCAGGATCTCGCGATGGGCGCGGCTCATCGCCGACAGGCCGTGGCTGTCCTGCAGCAGCCGCGCGAGCCGGGGATAGACCGAGCCTTCATCGTCCCGCTCATGCGCGACGACCTGGTCCTGGACCACGGCGTTGGCCTGTCCGATCAGGCTGACGGCCTGTTCCGGCGTCGCCTCGTCGAGTGCGTCCACGATCGCACGCAAGCGGTCGAGCCCGCGCAGCAGCGCCTTGTGATCATGGCGCAATCCGCGACCGTCTTCGGCGCTGATGCGGCCGGCCCGGCCCCGGCCGGCCGGGAGCAAAGCGCGCAAGGCGTTGAGGATGACGGCAATGTCGATCGCCTCCTGCACCAGCGCCGCAGGCACCGGCTGCAGCAGGCCGAAGGCGGCGGCGCCCATGGCGATGAACGACAGCGCCATGCCCACGACGATGCTCTCCAGCGCAATCCGCCGGGCGCGCTGGGCGATCACGATCGCTTCGCCGACGCGGTCGAGCCGGTCCGYGAGGATGACGACGTCGGCCGCCTCCGACGACGCGCTGGCCCCGCGCGCGCCGAGCGCGATGCCGACATCGGCKGAGGCCARTGCTGGAGCGTCGTTGATGCCATCGCCGACCATGATGGTCGGATGCAGCCGCTGCTCGCTCTTGACCGCATCGACCTTGTCCGACGGAACGCGATCCGCCAGCACCGCATCGATGTCGAGCGCCGCGCCGATCGCCTGGGCGGCAGCGGCGCGATCGCCGGTGACCATCACCATGCGCGCGATACCGGCCTCGCGCAGCCAGCGGATGGCGCGTGGCGTATCCGCACGCAACTCGTCGGCCAGCAGCAATGCCCCGATCGGCCGGCCCTCGACCGCAACGAACACGATCAGCGCCGAGCGCCAGGAGGCGCGACGCATGGCGCGGGCSGCCCAGGGCGGCGGCGTCTGAGTGCCCAGCACGAGATCACGCGAGCCRGCGCTGATGCGGCGGCCATTGATCACCCCTTCGAGTCCGGCGCCCATGGTCTCGCGGACCGCCTCCGGCACCTTCAGCTTCAGCCCGCGGTCGCGGCCGGCCTGCACGATCGCGTGGGCGACGACGTGGTGCGACGCCTGCTCCAGCGAGGCGCCSAGCAAGAGGACGTCATCGGCGTCCTCCCCCGGTGCSGCTTCCACCGACAGCAGYCGCGCGCCGCCGACCGTCAGCGTGCCGGTCTTGTCGAACAGCACCGTGTGGGCGCGCGCCAGCGCCTCCAGCTTGCCGCCGCCCTTCACCAGAATGCCGCTGCGCGCCGCCTGCGCGACACCGGCGATGAAGGCCACGGGCGCGGCCAAAATCAGCGGACACGGGGTCGCGGCCACCAGGACGGCGAGGCTTCGGATCATGTCGCCCGAGGTGAAGTAAGCGGCGGCCGCGATCGCGAGGCTCACCGGCAGGAAAATCAGCGCATAGCGGTCGGCCAGCCGCACGAACGGCGTCTTCGCGGTCTGCGCCGCTGTCACCAGCTTGACGATRCCCGCATAGGTGCTCTCGCCCGCGGTCGCCGTGGCCGACAGCTCGAATGTCTCGCCGGCATTCAGCGATCCCGACAGGATGGCCATGCCGCGCGTCTTGGTGACCGGGATCGGCTCGCCCGTCAGCGCCGATTCATCGACCACCGCGCTGCTCGTTTCCACGACGCCATCGACCGGGACGATCTCGCCCGCACGAACCATCAGCCGRTCGCCGACGACGACGCTGCCGACCGGAATATTCTCGATTTCCTCGCCGCGACGGCAATGGGCCTCGCGCGGGGCACGGTCGACCAACGCCCGCAGGTCGTGCTCGGCGCGCGCGACCGCGATGTCCTCGAGCACGTTGCCGCCGGAATACATCAGCGCCACCACGGCCCCGGCCAGCGGCTCGCCGAGCACAATGGCCGCGCTCATCGACACCAGCGCGATGGCATCGACCCCGACCCGTCCRGCCATGACGTCGCGGACGATCGAGACGACGAGCCCGGCGATGACGGGSACGGTGGAGGCCGTGAACGCGATGCCGGCGAGGTCGGCCCGGCCSGCCAGATGCGCGAGCCCGCCCGCAGCGAGGCCGCCGACGGCGATTGCGACAAGGGTCCACCGCAGGATGCGCTCGAACATRGGATGCCGGTTCCGGATTGCGCCGCCACTATTGCTGCTGCGGTCGGCTTCGCGCTTGAGCGAAATCAACCGGCGGCCTCCGACGGCCTGGCCRGGCCCGCGCCGACGACAGGCCGGCCGGGACGGTTAACCTGCCGAAAGCCGATCGTGATTGATGCCCATGCGTTCCTTTACGAAGTGGAGGCAAATACCGGTTAGGCTCACTCTCCCAGAACATGCCCAGATGAAGGCCGGCATGCCCAACGACACGACGATCACACGACGTGCCCTGCTCAGTTGCGCCGCCTGGAGCGGCGTTGCGGCCATCTCACCGGCGTTCGGCGCGGCCGACGCCCCGTACCCGACAAAGCCGGTGACCTGGGTGATTCCGTTCGCCCCGGGCGGCGCGACCGGCCGGTTGTCGCTCCTGGTCTGCGAGCAGTTGTCGCTGCGGCTGGGCCAGCCCTTCGTGCTCGACCACCGCCCGGGCGGCGGCGGCAATCTGGCAACGCGCAGCGTCGCGAACGCCGCACCGGATGGCTATACGCTGCTGGCGACCTCGACCGCCAACATCATCAACGCCGCCCGCGCGGTCCCGCCGGGCCCCGACGGCACCGGCGACATCATCCCGGTCGCCGGGATGGCGCGGATGCCGCTGCTGCTCCTGGTCAACAAGGAGCTGCAGGTGAAGGCACTGGCCGACTTCTTGGCCCATGCCCGGGCCAACCCGGGCAAGCTCAGCGTCGGCTCGGCCGGTCCGGGCACGGTGCAGTTCGCGTCGGCGGAGCTGTTTCGCACCCTCGGCGGCATCACCTGGTCGATCGTCGATTATCGCGGCTCGGGCCCGGCCCTGACCGATCTCGCCTCCGGCCATATCCACGCGATGTTCGACAACACCGCCTCCGCCCTCGAGCTGCTGCGCAGCGGCAAGGTCCGGGCGCTCGCCGTCTCGACCCGCGAGCGTTCCCAGGCCTTCCCGGAACTGCCGGCCGTTGCCGAGGTGCTGCCGGCGTTCGAGACCTCCGGCTTCTACGGCGTGGCGGCGCCGCGCGGCACGCCAAAGCCCATCGTTGACCTRCTCAACCGCGAAATCAACGCCGCGCTGACCGATCCCGCCATCATCCGGCAATTCGCCGAGATCGGCGCCACCCCGATCAGCGGCGATCCCGGCATCTATGCCGCGACCTACCGCGCCGAGATCATGCACTGGCGCAAGGTGGTGCAGGCGAGCGCGAAGAACTGACCTCGCGCCCGCATCCGCCCTGCCCGGCGCTACGCCGCGGCGACGCCCTGCAGCACCAGCCGGTTGAGCCGCGCCGCGAACGCGGCCGGATCCTCCGGYAATTCGCCGTCGAGGATCTGGGCCTGCTCCAGCAGCAGGAACGACAGGTCGTCGACCTTGGCCTTGTCGGCCGCCGCCTTGGCGATGGCCACGACCAGCGGRTGGCGCAGATTGATCTCCAGGATCGGCTTGCTGCGCGCGCCGCGCGCCTGCTGCGACAGGATCCGCTCCAGCTCGCGGTCCGGACCATGGCTGCCGGCGACGAGACAAGAGGCGCTGGTGGTGAGACGGGTCGAGACCTTCACGTCGGTGACGTGATCGCCGAGGCTCGCCTTGATCAGCGCGATCGTGTCGGCCTCGTCGGCCGCCGGCTTCGCCTCGTCCTCGGCCTTCTGCTCCTCGCTCAGCGGGATCGGATCGAAATTGATGTCGCCCTGGCTCAGCGACTTCAGCGGCTTGCCGTCGAATTCGAGCCGCGCCGAGGTCCAGAACGCATCGACCGGATCGGTCAGGAGCAGCACCTCGACGCCGCGCGCCTTGGCCGCCTCGAGCCGCGGATTGGACTTCAAGCGCTCGATGCTGTCACCGACCAGGAAGTAGATCTCGGTCTGGTTCTCCTTMAGCCCCTCGACATATTGCTTCAGCGAGCGCTTCTCGCCCGACGTCGTGGTGAAGCGCGCCAGMGCCAGCAGCTTGTCACGCCGCTCGAAATCCTCGTACAGGCCCTCCTTGATGACGGCGCCRAASGAATCCCAGATCTTGTCGAAGTTGGCCGCATCYTTTTCGGCGAGCTGCTCCAGCTCGCTGATCACGCGCGTGGTCACGGCCTTGCGGATCTGYGCCAGCTGCGGATTGTTCTGCAGCATCTCGCGCGAGATGTTGAGCGGCAGGTCCTCGCTGTCGATCACSCCGCGCACGAAGCGCAGATAGGCCGGCAGCAGATCGGCGTCGTCGGTGATGAAGACACGGCGGACATAGAGCTTGACCTTGCCCTTGCGCGCCGGCTCGAACAGGTCGAACGGCTTRGTCGACGGCGCGAACAGCAGMACGGCGTAGGAGTAACGGCCCTCCGCGCGATAATGCAGCGTCATCGCCGGCTCGTCGAACGCATGGGCGATCGACTTGTAGGCCTTGGTGTAGTCTTCCGGCGTCAGCTCGGATTTGGAGCGCTGCCACARTGCGCTGGCCGAATTGATCTGGCGCGGCTCGCCCTCCTCCGGCACCAGCATGATCGGGAACTGGATATTGTCGGAATAGGCGGTGACGATGCGCTCGATCTCGTAGGTTTCGAGATATTTCTTGGCGTCGTCCTTCAGGTGGAGCACGATCTCGGTGCCGCGCGTCACCCGCTTGGCGTCCTCCTCCGAGGCCGGGGCGACCTCGAATCCGGCGCCACCGGAGGAGGTCCAGGTCCAGACCTCGTCGCCGCCAGCGCGRCGGCTGATCACGACGATGCGGTCAGCGACCATGAAAGCGGAGTAGAAGCCGACGCCGAACTGGCCGATCAGGCCGCTGCCGTCCTTGGCCTCCGACAGTCGCTGCACGAAGGCCTTGGTGCCGGAGCGGGCGATGGTGCCGAGATGGTCGATCAGCTCCTGGCGGTCCATGCCGATGCCGCTGTCGGCAATGGTCAGCGTGCTCGCGGCCTTGCTGGGGATCACCCGGATCTGCGGTGCCTCGCCCTCGCCGATCAGCTCCGGCTTGGCGATCGCCTCGTAGCGGAGCTTGTCACACGCGTCGGAGGCGTTCGAGATCAGCTCGCGCAGGAAAATGTCGGTCTCGGAGTAGACCGAGTGCACCATGAGATGGAGCAGCTCGGAGACTTCGGCCTGGAAGGAATGGCTAACGGTGGCGGTGTCGGTCATCGTCGTGCGTYGGCCCATGCGATCAATGGTGGGGAGAGACCGTCGATATAGCGCGGCCGCGGCACCGATCAAGGCTTCCGGCCAACAGGATCGTCAACGGCCCGCTCCGCAGCCGCGAGCAGCTTGTCGATCACAGTATCGAGGGTGGCGAGCTCCGCGGCCGAGAGCACGCCCAGCAGATCGCTCTCCCGGGCCAGCGCATAGGGCACGATCCTCCTGTACAGCCCGCGCCCCGCAGCGGTGAGCGTCACGATGCGCTCCCGCCCGTCCTCGGGATCGCGGCTGCGGCTGACGATGCCGCGCGCCTCCAGGCTYTGCATGGCACGGCTGACATTCATCTTGTCGAGCGTCGTCAGCCGGCCGATCTGTTTGGTCGGCAATCGCGGCTGCTCGCCCAGCGCCGCCAGGATGCGCCATTCCTGCCGCGACAGCGCAAACCTGTCRGCATAGACCTCGGCGACCGCCAGCGACACCTGCTCGGCCAAGCGGGCAAGCCGATAAGGGAAGTATTCTTGCAATTTCAGRTTGTGGTCYTTGAATTGGTCAATGTCGGTCTGCCGCACCTCGTCCGCCATCACAGCCTCTGCCCGCGTTCCTGACCCAMCCACGCTCGCCGCTCATCTTCCCTGGATTGATCCAAATCAAAGCCGGATGATCGTATCATCTGTTACTATTTTGCCAACCACGATATTGGGAGGAGCAGATCATGCAGATCGAGAAGATCCATCACGTCGCCTATCGCTGCGTCGACGCCAAGGCCACCGTCGAATTTTACAAGAAGGTCCTCAATATGGACCTGCTCGGCGCCATCGCCGAGGACCGCGTGCCCTCGACCAAGGCGCCGGATCCCTACATGCACATCTTCCTCGATGCCGGAAACGGCAACATCCTGGCCTTTTTCGAGYTGCCGAATTCGCCGCCGATGGGGCGCGATCCGAACACCCCTGAATGGACCCAGCACATCGCCTTCCAGGTGAAGGACCTGGAGGAACTGGAGGAGGCCAAGGCACGCGCCGAGGCGGCCGGCCTSGACGTCGTCGGCATCACCGATCACACCATCTTCAAGTCGATCTATTTCCATGATCCCAGCGGCCACCGTCTGGAGATCGCGGCCTGGACCGCSACGCCCGAGCAGATCGCGCGGATGAAGTCCGTCGCCCATGCCATGGTCGACGAATGGGCCACGACCAAGAGGCCGCCGCGGCACACCGCCTGGATGCACGAGAAGGAATTCGCTGGCGTCGACTGAGCGAACACCCGTCTCCACAGTCCCGACCGCAACGCGCAAGGCGAGGCAGCCATGAGCAACTATGTCTATCCGCGATTTCCCTATGCATGCTCGGCCGAGCAGCGCAGCGGCACGACCCGGCGGCACCCGGTCGTCGTGATCGGCGCCGGCCCGATCGGCCTGACCGCAGCGCTCGACCTCGCCGCGCGCGGCCAGCCGGTGGTCGTGCTCGACGACAACGACACTGTCAGCATCGGCTCCCGCGCCGTGTGCTACGCCAAGCGCCCGCTGGAGATCTGGGACCGGCTCGGCTGCGCCGCCGCGATGGTCGAGAAGGGCGTGAGCTGGAACATCGGCAAGGTGTTCTTTCGCGACCAGCTGTCCTATCAGTTCGACCTGCTGCCCGAACCCGGCCATCGCTGGCCGGCGATGATCAACCTGCAGCAATATCATCTCGAAGAGATTCTGGTCGRCGCCTGCACGAAAAGCCCGCTGGTSGATCTGCGCTGGAAGCACCGGCTGGTGAGCCTGAAGCAGTTCGATGATCACGCTGACCTTGCCGTGGAGACGCCCGACGGCATCTTCACCATGGAGGCGCAATGGGTGATCGCCTGTGACGGCGCCAATTCCGACACGCGCCGCATGGTAGGCKCCGAGTTCAAAGGGCAGTTCTTCCAGGACCGCTTCCTGATCGCGGACGTCCGGATGAAGGCGGATTTCCCGACCGAGCGCTGGTTCTGGTTCGACCCGCCGTTCCATCCGGGACAGTCGGTGCTGCTGCATCGGCAGTCCGACAACATCTGGCGGATCGACTTTCAGCTCGGCTGGGACGCCGATCCGGACGAGGAGAAGAAGCCCGAACGCGTGATCCCGCGTATTCGGGCCATGCTCGGCGAGAGCACCGATTTCGAGCTGGAATGGGTCTCGATCTATCAGTTCGCCTGCCGCCGGATCGATCAGTTCCGCAGGGGACGCGTGCTGTTCGCCGGCGACGCCGCGCATCAGGTGTCGCCGTTCGGCGCCCGTGGCGCCAATACCGGCGTGCAGGATATCGACAACCTCGCCTGGAAACTCGCGCTGGTGCTRCGTGGCGAGGCGCCCGAGAGCCTCGTCGACAGCTATCACGASGAGCGCGCGTATGCTGCCGACGACAACATCCTGAACTCGACGCGGGCCACCGACTTCATCACGCCCAAGACACGGCTGAGCCGGCACTTCCGCGACGCCGTGCTCGACCTCGCGCAGCATCACGCCTTCGCCCGGCCGCTGGTCAATAGTGGCCGGCTGTCGACGCCGACGCCCTATGTCGCCTCAKCGCTGAACACCCCCGATCGCACGAGCCTTGCCGGGCCGATGACGCCGGGCACCAATGCGGCGGATGYGCCGGTCATCMTCGCCGGCCAGCCCGGCTGGCTGCTGAACTGCCTCGGCTCGGGCTTCACCGTACTGACGTTCGACAGCTCCGTGTCCGCCGACGAAGTCCGGGTGGACGGCATCGCCGCGCGCGTGATCGTCGTCGGCCGGGATATCGCCGATGCCAAGGGCCTGCTCGCCGAGCGCTACGGCGCCTCGTCACCCCCGACCTATGTGTTCCGTCCCGATCAATATGYCACCGCCCGTTTTCCGCAATTCGACGAGACSGCGATCGCCGAGTCGATCCGGCGCGCCTGCGGCAAGGACGGCGCGGTCCAGCAGGAGCTTGCGGCATGAGCCTGACACTCACTCCGAATATCAACGATCCCGACGGCTTCTATGCCGAGCTGATCGGTRGCCAGCGCGACCTCAGCGAGGAGGACGCCTTGCGCATGAATGCACGGCTGGTGCTGCTGCTCGCCAACCATATCGGCGACCGCACAATTCTGAGCGAGGCGATCCGCCTGGCGCGCGCGCCGGGCGGCTGAGGCAGTTYGCCATCGGCCCCATCGCCCCGCTGATTTGATCCCGATCAAAGCGCAGCGGGCGCATCCTGCGGCAGACATCAAGACCAGCCGGCGGCGGACGCGCCGGCTCATGGCGCGTCGGTCCAAACYAACGACGCTGGCGGATCCGAGACARGATCCAAGATTGGATCGAAGACCGGTCAGGTTCATTGTGACAACATCATAATGTCACGACACCTTCACTGAAGCCCTCTACGCCTCGGTCTCGTTCCACAACGGCACGGGGATTCGCATGTCGGGCTACTAYAAGACGCTGCAGACGCAGCGCTTCGACGACTACCGCTACTATCATCAGAGCCGGATCAATCAGACGCTGCATCTGATCAGCGCGGTCATCTTCCTCGTCTGCTACGCGCTGCTGTTCAARGAYCCGGCAATGGCSGGGCTGGTCGGATGGCTCGCGATGCTGACGCGCCAGACCGGTCAYTTCTTCTTCGAGCCGAACGGCTACGACCACGTCAACGACGTCACCAACGACTACAAGGAAGCCGTCAAGGTCGGCTACAATCAGACCCGCAAGATCGTGCTGCTCACGGTCTGGGGCCTGGTCCCGGTGGCGCTGTTCCTGTTTCCGACGCTGTTCGGCCTGTTCGCCGAGCCGGCGAGCCGCATGGATTTCGTCCGCCATGTCGGCCWGCTCTGGCTCGCCGTCGGCATTGGCGGCGGTCTGTTCCGCATSATCCAGCTGTTTGCCACGCAGGATGTCGCCACCGGACTGATCTGGGGCTTCAAGGTGCTGASCGATCCGCTGCACAACATCGCGCTGTACTGGAAATCCCCGCTGGCGCTGCTGCGTGGCGAGTTGATCGATCCGACCATCAAGGATGCTTCGCATTGGGGCGCAGCGGCCGACGAGAGCGAGWCCGAGGAAGCCGCGCATCTCACCTGACCTCYGCGCATCGGCMCCCACCGCACGGCCCGCGGGCGGTGGGCTGCCCGGCTGTCGTAAAATGGAACAACTTCTCCGCTGCGTCGTTTCGGCCTCAGTGCTGGCGGCCTTCAGGAGCTTTCCATGTGTGACTACAGCCTCCATACTGTTGCTTCCCGTGATGCCAAAATCGACGACGTGCTGGTCTCCTGTCGCTTTCCCGGCACGGAGACCCGCGGCTTCTGCACCCAGGACGACCCRCTGACCGCGATGTGCCTGCGCCCAGGCACCGAACTCGCCTTCGAGSGCGACGTCCGCATCAAGGGCTTCTTCTTCCGCCGCAAGGTCGGTGCTCATCTCGCCCGSTTCCGGCAGGTCGACCTCAACAAGCCGACCGAGCATCACGACGCGCTGGAATTCTCCAATGGCCGCATCGTCAAGGTCACGGACCTCGCCACCGGCCAACGCGCCCGCGTGCTGCAGATGCCGGCCGATCCGGCCACCAGGCCCACGGCGACCCCGGTCACGATCGAGCTGCGCGCGACGCCGCTTTGAGCGGCACACCAGGCACGGCGCCGGCCATGACGAGGCCGGCRCCGTCCTTGGATCGCGTGACTGCATTCGATCACATCTCGTCGCGCTGCTGCGCCTTGATGTCGGGCGCGCCTCCGCTCTTGGACATTGGGAAGGTCGCACGGCCTGCCGCCGCGCGCTTCAATCCGGCAGGTTGGTGAASCGCGGTCGCCAGACGCCCAGRATCACGTTCACCGTGGCCACGGCGAGCATGACCCAGATCGCGCCCTGCTCGGTGCCGAAATTGGGCTGCAGCGTCGCCGGGTCGATCTGCCCGGCGACCGCGCGGGCCGCCTCCTCSGCCGCCTCCTGCATCGGGCCCTGCACTGCGGCAAACCCCCATTCGAAAACGAGAATGCCCGAGGCGAGCTTGGCCARKGCCCAGCCGGCGCTGTGCAGCGCGCGGTTGACAGCGATCGCGAGCAGCCCCGCGATCAAGGTGAGGCCGAGCGAGGGGAAAAACACGTAGCGCACGATCGCGCCCATCGCCGCGCGCAKCTCGGCATAATGCGAYAGCGAGACCGCGGGCTGCGGAATCAGGCCGAGCAGCACGATCAGGCAGGCCATCGCGCCCATCATGCCGATCGCGCCCATCGTATGCAGGAACTTCATCAGCCGTCGCATGGCATGTCCCCCGACGTCGTGACGAGCGGAACTATCTAGATCTTGTCTCTTTGCCCGAGCGTGATCTTCGCGAAAGACCGGTGTCCGTTTTCCCGATCATCCTCTCAAATACGGTCAGAACCGGACTGCGGATCATCTACCAATGCCGCGTGCCCGGCGCCCCCTTGAATGGGCCGACCACACGTGCGGTGATCCAGCCGCCGTAGAAATCGCCCTCTTGCGCCGCAACGTGCTCGTCGCCGACGAAGCAGGCGTCGACCCGCGAGGCGTAGAAGGCAAGATGCGCGGTGATCGCGGCGAAACTCGGGGTCGGCTGCTCATAGCTCCAGGCCGCCTGCTCCGACACGCGACCGTCGACCTCGATCGTCCAATAGCTCGCGATGCCCTTGAACTCGCAGAACGATCGCCCTGCAGCGGGACGCAGCAATGGCATCGCCACATGCTGCGGCGGGATGTAGTAGACCGGCGGATGGCTGGTCTCGAGCACGCGATAGCCCTCGGTCGTATCGGCAATCGTGGCACCGGCGAACAGGACGCGCAGCCGCGCCGGACACCGCTCCAGCCGCGGCGGCCTCGGATAATCCCAGACCGATTCCTGCCCGGGCCCCGGCGTGACAATCTGCATCGTGCCCTCCTGGTGACGCGCCGCAGCGATGCGGAGCCCTCATCRGCAGACAACGAACGGCCGGGCTGTGGGGATCAGTGGACGCGGGCGGGCCGCAGCCATGCGCGGCCAGGGCCGCCGGATCACGAGTTCGAGCCGGTCCGCCGCGCGCCGGGACGGACATTGCCGYCGTCCGAGGTCATCTCCGAATCTGAACTTCGCTCGATCCGGTAGAGCTGGACATAGCTGCCRCGAGAMAGCGGCAACAGCCCGGCGACCGGCTGCTGCTTGAGCGGCGGACCGATCACCAGCACCGCGTCRAAGTCGGAGCGCCAGCGCTGCAGATAAGTCGGGATATCCGCCCCTGGAGAGCTATCAGGGTGCTCCAGCCATCGCCATTCGACCGGCTCGCCCAGAGCTTCTGCGAGGCGATCGAACGGAGGTCGAACAATCACCGGCTGCATCGCGGGATTCGCGAACAGCAGCGGCCAGAACGCGCGGCGTTCGATGACGAGCAGCGCGGCCAAATGGGTGTCGATCCGATGCACCCCTGGCAAGGTTCGCTCCCTCTTGTCCGCGTCCCCGATCCCGTCGAGCTCGCCATTCGCGACCAGCACTCGCTTGCCTGGTTCGACCTGCGTCARTGCCGCGCGCAGCTCGGCGAGATCGCGCCGGTGATCGATCCAGCCGGCGCCAATATCGAGGCAGCGGAGCAAAGTGAGCGCCCCCAGAAGCAGGCCGGCATAGACACCCTGGCGCGCGCTCAGCCGCGGCTGCAGCGCGGCAAACAGCAGCAAGCCCATCATCAGAGCGAGGCGCAGATCGATATAGACGCCATTGATCGCCTTGGCAGGGGCCGCGACGAAGCCCAGCATCAGGACCGCGAGCGCCAGCGGCAGTCCTGGCGCGACCTCGAGTTGGCGGCGGATGAGCACAAGCAGCGCCAGCACGGCGCAGGCCGTGACCAGCGTCAGCCCGGTGCTCGTGGTCATGAACGGCGTAAAGATCCACCAGAGCTTCTGCTGCCACAGCCATGGGCCCGGCCGCGCCCCCGGCTCGCTGAGCGGGCCCAGCGCATAAAACACGAGGGATGGGATCATGGCGAAGGCGAGCGCACCGGCCGCGCCGACGAGCTCGCGCATGAAGCCGGGAGACCGCCGCAACCGCCACAGCCGGTCCGTCTCGGCGGCGCCGACCAGCACCGCGAAGAAGACAAGTCCGAGAATGTGACACAGGAAGGTCGCGGTCGCGGCGAGCRCGCCGAACCCGGCGAGCACGAGGACGTTGGCGCGACGGCGCAGGACGACCCAGCCGGCCGCACCGAGCAGCGCCAGCCCGAGCGARAGCTGGAAGTTCATGAAGCCCAGCAGGAAGATGCCATTATAAGCAATGACCGCCGCCGCCAGCGGCCAGAGCGAGAACCGGCCGAAGACGGCGCGATGGTACGCGACGACYCCGAYCAGCGGCGCGAACAGCGCAAGCGCCAGCAGCAGGCGGCCGCCGACATGGACGTCGGTGACGCGCAGCAGCGCCGCGCCGATCACGTCCATGCCGAGATTGGGCAGGATGCGCCAGTTCGGGCCGTACATCTGCGACAGCACGGGGTCTTCGGGATGCGCGAGCACGAACAGGCGCGCCAGATGGTTGGGATAGTCGAGCACCGGCGGCACATCGACCAGCAGGAATGGCACGGAGAGAAGGACGACCAGGCTCAGCGCCACAAGGCTCCACAGCCGCCGCATACCGCGAGGGCCGGCCTCGGTCCTCGCCTCGCGCGCGGCGGCCACGGCATCCGGTCCCAGCAGGAGGCCGCCGGCCGCAGCCCCGCCGGTCTTCGACAACAGCAATTGCATTCGCACTGAGGTACCCCGGTCCACCAGGATACTTCGATACCATACGATCTCAGACTGCAAGCTGAACGCGCATTGTGYTGTGGTTGTGCCTAACGCCCCGTTACTCTCGGCGCGTGCAGCACCACGTACGGAACCACGTCAGGCGATTGCCGCGAGATAGCGCGCGACAGACCGCTCGAAGGCGGGCTTCGCTTCCGTTGCGATGTTCTTCTGCCACCACCCGCCGTAGATGCGATCGAATGGGAGCGGCCCGATCGTTGCGGCGATCCTGCGCACGGCTGCGGCGCCGAGCGGGATATAGTTCGGGTAGGAATACATGAAGCTGACGTGGCGGCGGTCCATCGCGACCATCGCGATGTCGCCGGTGAACAGCGCGCCCTTGCCCTCGGCGCCCTCCCGCCAATGCAGCACGGTGGCGCCGGGGAAATGACCGCCGGTGCGATAGAGCCGGACGGCGTCGGAGATCCGCAAGCTGTCGCCCGTCCATGGCACGATCGCGGGATGCGGCCGGGTGACGAAGGCGCTGTCGTCGCCATGGAGATAGATCGGGATGCCGCCGAACGCCTCGCTCCAATCGGCKACCGCGCCATAAAAATGCGGATGCGAGACCGCGATGGCCTTCAGCCCGCCGCGCGAACGCACATGCGCGACAGCGGTCTCCGTCGCCAGGGGAACGCAGTCCCACATCACGCAGCCGTCGGGCTCGGGAATCAGCAGCGCGCGCTGGCCAATCGCAAAGCTCGGATCGAGGCCAAGACCGGTCACGCCGTCATCGTCACGCCAGATGACCTGGCGCGATGCGGCGAGCTCGTCGCGATCGATGAAGCGCTGTCCGCTCCARTTCACGAACTGGCGCTCCTCGTCGCAAATCCTGCACGCGGACGGCGGCGTGGGCGTGTCAGGAAACTGCGCGCCACATTGAAAGCAGGTCCAGAGAGGCATGAATCACCCGGCGAACTGACATCAGGCGCCGCGACATTAGCATGCCTGTCATCGCGCAACACCGTCGCGCGCGGCCTCGTGATTGCCTAGTCTGGCGGMTAGCACACAGGAGTTCCCGAGATGCCGACCGCCTTGCGCCGCGCCACTGTTCACCGTCTGCCGATGCGCAGCCCGGATGATGTCGGCGCGCTGGACGCCGCGATCGCACAGGGCGCCATCGATCCGGCCGGCATCATTGCCATTCTCGGCAAGACCGAGGGCAATGGCTGCGTCAACGATTTCACCCGCGCGTTCGCGGTACGCTCGCTGCAAACGCTGCTCGGCCGGCACGTCGACGGTGATGCGATCAACCAGATCGCAATGGTGATGTCCGGTGGCACCGAAGGCGCGCTGTCGCCGCATATGATCGTGTTCGAGGCCCGTGACGCGAGCGGCGAGACGCAGCCGCGTGCATTCGACAAGTCGCTCGCGCTCGGCCGGGCGCGGACGCCGCTGCTCCCGAGCGAGCACCTCGGCCGGATGCAGCAGGTCGCGCAGGTGGCGGCAGGTGTGCGGGCTGCGATGGCCGATGCCGGCATCGCCGATGCCGCTGACGTCCACTATGTCCAGGTGAAATGCCCGCTGCTCACGATGGAGCGGATCGAGGCGGCCGAGGCGCGCGGGACCACCACCGCGGTGCGGGACACGCTGAAATCGATGAGCTTCTCCCGCGGTGCCTCGGCCCTCGGAGCAGCAGTCGCGCTCGGCGAGCTGACCCTGTCCGATCTGTCCGACGCGATGATCTGCGCCGACTACGCGCGCTACAGCGAGCGGGCGGCGACATCGGGCGGCGTCGAACTGCTCGATCACGAGATCATGGTGGCCGGCATGTCGGCGGATTGGACCGGGCCGCTCGCGATCGACCACGCCGTCATGGCCGATGCCATCGACATCGAGCCGGCGCGCGCCGCTTTGGCCCGGCTCGGCATCGACTCCGCGGGCCAGGTGCCGGCCGCCGCGCGCGGCCGTATCGCCGCCGTGCTGGCCAAGGCCGAGGCGGCGCAGAGCGGCAGGCTGCGCGGCCAAAGACACACGATGCTGGATGACAGCGACATCGCCTCGACCCGCCATGCGCGGGCCTTCGTCGGCGGTGCGCTGGCCGGGCTGTTCGGCTTCACCGACCTTTTCGTCTCCGGCGGCGCCGAGCATCAGGGCCCCGATGGCGGCGGACCGATCGCGATCATCGTCGAACGGACGTGAAGCGCGAGCTGATCGGGACCGTGATACCGGCCAGATCCCGACCTGAATTGCGCGCACCGAACCGTCGACCGACCGGGCCGCGCCGCGACGACGCGACAATGTTGCCCGACTCCGGCCGCATCCGAGGTGCAGCCGGACCAGCACGGCGCAGGCCGCCTGCGCGACCGCGGGAGCGGAGCGGTATCTCGTGCCGGTATTTTCTTATCCGGAATTGCGCCTGAACCGACGATTCAACCTCAAGGTTGCGGGTGTTGCACCAACGCGACACCTTGCGAGCAATTCGCATTATCAGACACAGATGGAAACTTTTCGCAATTGAGCCATCAGTGGAACCCACTTCTGGTCCGATTGCCTTTGAGTTTGCCACTCGTTCGCAATCGGAACACACCCGGTTGCGCGGGACGATACGAACCGAACAACAAAATATTGCGTAGCGAGTGGGGTGGTCGAATATGGGTAAGGCAGTCTTTCCAAGGAGCTTGCGCGGGGCAAGCGGACACGAATGGGATCCGTCCTCCGATATTTCCGGAGTGAAGGTCTCGGCCGTGGCCAGCCTGATCGCGGTTGCCTCGTTCTCGAGTGCCGAAGCCCAGCAGGCGCCGCTGCCCTCCGTCACCGTCGAAGCCCCGGTCGCCCGTCCGAAGCCTGCCGCCTCCCGTCCGACCGCTGAGCAGGTGCGCGCCCGCGACGCGATGCGCCGCGCCGCCCGCCAGCAACAGCAGCAGCAGGTCGCCGCGCCCAAGAGCAACCTGCCGCCCGACCGCAACCCCTATTCGAGCCCCGCGTCGGACTACAAGGGCGAGCGGCTGCAGGCCTCCGGCAAGTTTCCGGAGAAGCTGCTCAACACCCCGAAGACCGTGACCGTGCTGAGCAAGGAGATCCTCGCCGACAAGAACTCGACCAGCCTCAAATCCGCCGTGCTCTCCACCGCCGGCGTGACGCTCGGCACCGGCGAAGGCGGCAACGCGTTCGGCGACCGCTTCTTCATTCGCGGCTTCGACGCCCGCAACGACGTTTTCATCGACGGCGTGCGTGACGGCGGCGTGTCGGTGCGCGAGAACTTCTTCACCGAGCAGGTCGAGATCCTGCGCGGCCCGGCCTCGTCCTTTGCCGGCCGCGGCACCACCGGCGGCGCCATCAACATCGTGACCAAGCAGGCCACGACCGAAAGCAGCTTCTACAACATGGACACCACGCTCGGTACCGACAAGACCAAGCGCGTGGTGATCGACGTCAACCAGAAGATCACTCCGACCTTCGCCGCACGCGTCGGCGGCCTGTTCCAGGACGCGGGCGTGGCCGGGCGCGACTTCGTGACCGACAACCGCAATGGCGGCTTCATCGCGACCAAATGGACGCCGCTCGACACCGTGACGCTGGCGGCCAACTACATCCACAGCGAGGTCACCGGACGTCCCGACTTCGGCGTGCCCTATTGGCGGCCGAACAATCTCGTGGCCGGCGCGCCGTTCCCGGAGGTGGGCTCACCGCGCAACGCCTGGTACGGCTTCGTCAACCGCGACTTCTCGCGCATCGGCCAGGACATCGGCACATTGAATGCCGAGGTGAAGGTCACACCCGACCTGACGATCTCCGACAAGTTCCGGGTGTCGCGCTCGACCCTCAACTACATCGGCACGCTGCCGGAAGGTCCGACGCTCACCAATCCGCTGTCGAACTCGACGATCCGGGCCAACCCCCAGAGCCGCTTCCAGCAGACCGACGTGCTCGCCAACCAGCTCGAGGCGACCTACAAGTTCGATACTGGCGCGTTCCGGCATACCCTGCTCGCCGGGCTCGAAGTCTCGCAGGAAAAGGCGCTCATCAACAGCTACACCGGCCTGACCTCCGAGCAGCAGGGCCTTGCCTTCGCCGGCAACGGTTCGCTGTCCGGCGTGAGCGTGTTCAGTCCGAGCGCAACCTTCGCACCGTTCGGCATTCCCTCGCTCGGCCAGTTCCCGACCAATGTGAAGATCGACACGGCGAGCGTCTATGCGCTCGACAGCGTCAACTACCGCGATCTGGTGATCCTCAACGGCGGCATCCGCTACGACAAATACGACGTCCGGGTCGATGGCTTCGGCACGGTCAACGGTGTCGCCAACACGCCGGGCTCGACGGCGGCCTCGAGCGGCATGCCGAACTTCAACGTCGGACTGACCCTGAAGCCGGTGCCCTATGCCAGCTTCTACGCGGCCTATGCGACGTCGTCGAACCCCGTCGGCGCGGAATTCGACGGTCTGAGCTCGCAGTATGGCGGCCTGTCGGCCGTGACCAATGGCGGCGCCAACCAGGTGTTCGGCCCCGAGAAGAACACCTCGATCGAGATCGGCACCAAATGGGAGCTGCTCGACGGACGCCTGCTGGTCACCGGAGCCTTGTTCCAGACCGAGAAGGAGAATGCTCGCGAGTCGCGCAACATCGCGAACGCCACGCAGGCCACCGCTGATTGTCCCTATCCCGTGGGCACCACCGGCAACGTGCCGTGCCTTTCGGCCGGCGCAGCCTACCGCATCCGCGGCATCGACCTGCAGGCGGGCGGCAAGCTCACCGACAAATGGAGCATTTTCGGCGGCATCGTGCTGATGCAGTCCGAGGTGACGAAGTCGAACATCCCGCCGGCGAACACGGCGCTGTTCACCAGCAATGTCGGCCTGCAGCTCGCCAACACCGCGCACCAATCGTTCAGCCTGCTGACGAAGTACCAGATCAACGACACCTGGGAGATCGGCGGTCAGGCGGTGTACCGGTCGAAGATCTTCGGCGGCACCTGGCTCGCCGCGAACCAGGGCACCGAGCTGCCGAGCTATTGGCGCTTCGATGCTTTCGCGGAGGCCAAGCTCGACAAGAACTGGACCGCGAAGGTGTTCGTTGCCAACATCTTCAACAAGCTCTACTACGACGCCTTCTATCAGAGTGCCACGCCGTTCACCCTGGTCGGTCCGGGACGAAGCGCATCGATCGTCCTGTCCGGACGGTTCTGACCACCGGCCTGCGCCGGGGCCGCTATCGAGTTGATGAGTTCATGCTGATCTGTGTCCCCGGGATTTTGAGCAAGGATGATGTGGCGGAGTTCCGCCACATCATGGACTCCAGCGACTGGGAGGACGGCCGTTCGACGGCTGGCGCCCAGTCGGCGATGGTCAAGCGCAACGAGCAATTGCCGCCCGACAGCGAGGTGGCGCGCAAGCTCGGCCACCGCATCATTTCGGCGATGACCGCCAATCCGCGCTTTCTCGCCGCCGCAATTCCGCAGCATATATTCCCGCCGCTGTTCAACCGTTACGCGGCCGACTCAGGCCATCATTTCGGCATCCATGTCGACAATGCCGTCCGTGGCGACAAGCTCACGGGCCTGCGCATTCGCACTGACCTGTCGGTGACGCTATTTCTCTCCGAGCCGGAAGAGTATGACGGCGGCGAGCTGGTCATCGAGGATCTCTACGGCTCGCATGAGGTGAAGCTGCCCGCCGGCGACCTCGTGCTGTATCCGGCCTCCAGCCTGCACATGGTCACRCCGGTCACGCGTGGCGTCCGCATCGCCTCGTTCTTCTGGCTGCAGAGCATGATCCGCGATCCCCTGGCCCGCAGCATGATCTTCGATCTCGACACGACGATCCAGGATCTGTCGCGCCGCATGGGCCGCGATGATCCGGAGATGGTGAGGCTCACCGGCCTCTATCACAACCTGATCCGCTATTGGGCCGAGACCTGAGCGAGCGGCCCAAGCAGTCCGGTCGGAGATCATGTTCCGGGCTGGTCTCCGGTTCTTGATCAATTCAGACAAAGTGGCACAGCCGGGTTGCAGAGTGATGCAGCCCGGCTCGTCTTATCTAATCCTTTCAATTTCATTGACTGCTTGATTCGACCGCCGCCCGGCGGCCCCCGCTCGTCGGATGTGATTGCGGCCGAGCCGTCCCCGGCTCCGCGTTGCGATCGCCGTCGCCTGGGCGACTGGACCATCGCTCCCGCCATCGTGCATTTCGCGACTCTGCAGCGACTGCGAGCCTTCGACGCCCACATCGCTCTGCAACGGCGAAAGCGGCAGAGTCGACATCTCCCGCCGATCCCGCCCTGCACCGCCGCGCCAAACCGGTCCGTCACACGACTAATTAGAATCGATGGAAGACCGAACGACGGCATTTGCGTGACGAGAACGATCGGACACGGCGCGCCTTGCCGCCGCGGCATCGTAGCACACCAGAACTTTCAGGGAGTTAGCATGTGATCGCCGCGCTAGAACTGCGGTCAGTCGATCRTGCAGCGCAATCCCTCGCTCGGCATCCTGTCCACGGCATTGCGCGCGAACGTCGATGTTCCCGCTTTGAGACAACGCGCCGTCTCAAAACAGCCCCGTTAAGTCTCGAAACATTACAAGGAAATTAACTRCAAAGGATGTGCAGCAACATGTTCAGGATCGTTCTTCGCGCAGGAGCGGTGATCGCAATCGTTTCGGCCGGCGCGGCGGCGCAGGCCGAGCAGGCAGCCACCTCGCCGAGACCTGGCCAGGCTACCGTTGCGCCACAGACTTCAGCAACCAATCCAGCGCCAGCAGCAGCAGCAAGACTCGCGCAGAGTTCGCCGATGGCAGGAGTGCCGTCACCTGCAGCGAACGCTGCGCCGGCAGCCTCAAATGCGTCGGCAACTCCGGCGACGGCAGCCAAGCCCATSAACAGCGCGCAGGCGATCACGACGCCGACGCCGCCGCAGCCGGCCGCACAGGCTGCTGCGGCCCAGCCCGGCACGGGCGCGCAGGCGAATAGTTCCGCTCCGGTCGCGACAGCGCCCGCTCAAGCCGCAGCCGCTTCGCAGGGATCTGCCTCGACCACCACTGCAAGCGACGCGCAACCTTCGACCGCCACATCCACAGAAGCGGTGACCGATCCAGCAGCAACCGCGGACAAGGCCAAGGATCAGGCCGAGAAGCCCGGTCAGGGCGGTGCTCAGGCGGCGTCTCACGTGCCGCACGATCTGTCGCCCTGGTCGATGTTCCTGGCCGCCGACATCCTGGTCAAAGCCGTGATGATGGGTCTTGCGCTGGCCTCGCTCGCGACCTGGACCGTGTTCATCGCGAAGACCATCGAATTCGCCATGCTCCGCCGCAAGTTGAAGCGCGCCTTGCACAAGGTCGCCGATGTGCGCTGGCTGTCGGAAGCCAAGCTCGCGCTCGGCTCGCGCGAAAGCGTACTCACCACCATGATCGACGCCGCGATGCATGAGATCCGAATGTCCTCGGAGCTGCCGTCTCACGGCGTCAACGAACGGGCCGCATCGAGCTTCGCCGAAATCGTGCGCGCGGAAGGACGGCGCTGCCGCACCGGAATGGGCCTGCTCGCCACGATCGGCTCGATCTCGCCGTTCGTCGGACTGTTCGGCACCGTCTGGGGCATCATGAACAGCTTCATCGGCATTTCCAAATCGCAGACGACGAACCTTGCCGTCGTCGCCCCCGGCATCGCCGAAGCGCTGCTCGCAACAGCGATCGGACTCGTGGCCGCCATTCCCGCCGTCATCATCTACAATCACTTCACCCGCGTGACCAAAGGCTACATGGAGCTGGTCAGCCGCTCCTCCGGCGCGACCGCGCGCATGCTGTCGCGTGATCTTGATCGCGGCCAGGGCCATCACAGCACTCACGGTCAGCGCTTCGAGCCGATCCACGTCCACGCCGCGCCTCCAATGGCGCTCGCTGCGGAGTAAGCCATGGCTGTTTCTCTCTCGGAAGCCGATGGTGACGATGATCTCGGCGAATCCAGCGACATCAACGTCACCCCGTTCATCGACGTCATCCTGGTGCTGCTCATCATCTTCATGGTGGCGGCCCCGCTCTCGACGGTCGACGTGCCGGTCGACCTTCCAACCTCGACGGCCACGCCGCAGAAGAAGCCGGACAAGCCGATCTATGTCAGCATCAAGCCGGATCTGACATTGTTCGTCGGCGAGGAGCAGGTGAAACGAGCAAGCCTGGTCGGTTCGCTYGAGCACATCCCGGAGGCGACCAAGGACAAGTTCGTCTTCCTGCGCGCGGACCGCGGGGTACCCTATGGCGAGCTGATGGATGTGATGGAGTTGCTGCGCACCGGCGGCTATTCGAAGATCAAGCTCGTCACCGTCGAAGGCGTTTCGCAGGCGGCCGCGACCGCTCAGCCTGTGCATTGATCCCTCATCAACGATGGAAGTGTAGAATGGTCGAACACAAGTATCAGGGAGCGTCGCGCCGCTTGTGGATCTCGGCGGCGATCGGAGCGCTGATGTTGCACGGCGGCGGCGCCGCGCTCGCTGTCGTCCATCTCAACGGCCAGGAGACGGATGGTGGGCTCGGCGCCAATGGCGCGGAGTTCGCACTCGAGATGGCCTCGCCCCAGGTCGAGGACAATGATCTTCCGGCCGGACCGGACAGCGACGCGGCGGAAGCCGCGCCGGAGCAGATGCAGCAGACGGCTGAGGTCAAGGAGTCCGACGCGGTCAAGGACAAGCCAACCGAGACCGAGGAGGAGGCTGATCGCGTCGTCACGATGAACGACCCGAAGAAGCCGGAAAAAGAGGAGCAGCAGCAGGCGGTCCAGCAGGCCGAGGCCTCGGTCGCGTCGGCTGCCCAGGAAGAATCGGCGCGCAAGGCGCTCGACGAGGCGGCGCCACCGGCCGAGACTGCCAAGGCGCCCAATCCGGGAATGGGCAAGGACAAGCAGAAGCTGACCAATGATTGGGGACGCAAGATCAGCGCCTATTTCGAACTTCACAAGCGCTATCCGGAGGGCAAGAAGCGCAACGGCACGGTCAAGGTCGCGCTGGTGCTGAGCCGGGCCGGCAAGGTGATGTCGGCCTCGGTCATGCAGTCCTCCGGGGATTCGGTATTCGATCAGGCGGCGCTGTCGATGATCCACCGCTCCGATCCGGTGCCGGCGCCGCCCTCGGGACTGACCGACGACCAGTTCAGCTTCAGCATCGATGTGAACTTCAATCAGAAGAATAAATAGCACGCGCTGCAGCGCGTGCATCTGCAGACTTGGCAGCGTTCGCGACCGCGCGGGCGCTGCCTTTTCGTTTCGCCCGGCTCGATGTCAGCCACGCGAGCCGATCGCAACCGATCATCTGAGCTCGCAAGATCGTGGATGCCGGCGCGGCGCCGAGACATCACGGATCGCTCAGCGACCGCCCTCCTCGTTGCGAGCCGCCGCTCTCGCCATCATCAGGGCTTCACCGTCACGGCGGCGCCTCAGCCACAAGAATCGTCGCGGAGCAAGGCTGTTGTAATGAATGTCGGGTGGAATGAGCTCGACAGTCGACGGATGACCGACGTGCACGAGACAGACGCTCCCCCGACGAATTCATCTGGATCAGCAAACAGCAAGATGGACCGGATCATTGGCATCGTTGGGAAAGTGAGCGCGCCACCCCGTCGTGAGAGGCGGGCTTCGTCGCGCCGCCAGCGCCATGCGCTAATACTGCACCCTGGCGCCGACCTGAACGACGGTGGCAGAGAGATCGTTCTCCCGGAAGTTGGACCGGGTCTCCTCGCGCCGGACGCTGGCCCTCAACTGCAGCAGGCGGGAGAATTTGTAGAGCATGCCGAGCTCGACCAGGTAACGATTGTCCACCCGCGTGGTCCCGGTGAACGCGTCCTGGCCATAGCCGGCAAGGAACGTGCCCACGAGCCAAGGCTCGAACTGGTGCTCGATGCCGACGGTGACGTCGCGCTTGAGCACGCCGGAGATCCCTGGCTCGGTGATCTCCACCACCTGGGACTTGGCGCCGAACATGATCGCCGTCTCCTTGGCGTATTGCCAGGTCAGGTTCGCATCGGCAATGAAGCCACTGACCGGCTTCAGCATCGGATCCTGGTAGCGCCGCGTGAGATAGCCGACAGCGACGTCGCCGGTCAGCTTGTCGGCATAGGCGAACGTCACGCCGGCTTCGACGGCCGTCCCGGTCGAATCTCTGCGGAAGCCTTCCGCATCGACAGCGATGTCATGAACGCGCCGGTCGACCGCGACATCGACGAACGGCCGAATCTCCGGCGTCAGGTTGTAGGTCACGCGGCTTTGCGAGCCGTACTGAACGAAGTTGCGATCGGCATTGCTGACGATCTGGCCGTCGATAAGCGGCGCGTTCTGGAACGCGACGCGATCGATTGCCGCCTTGGTCGAGATTTCGATCTCCTCGAACCTCTTGGTCACGCCGGCCGAGCCGCCGACGGTCGAGGCCAACGGGATCTTGGCGAACCGCCCGGCGAAGCGCGGCGTACCGGGATCATCGGCATCGACGGCAACGTGGCCCTCGCCGTTGATCGCAAACGTATCGGTGATGTCGTAGCGCCCATTCACCTTGGCGTCGACGGTAGGCCTGCTGAGCTGCCGGAGCTTTGCATAGTCGATATAGCCGACGCGCACATCGGCATTGAGCAGATGGCGCTCGAACTGCGAACGCACGAGCAGGACCGGTGCAACGCTGACGAAGCCGGAGCCCGCTCCTTTGGGCACGCGGCCCGGATTGCTGTCGAAGCCTGACGACATTTCGAACGCAGGCTTCAGGATGAAGTTTCCCACCGTAATGCCCTTGGGCTCGTAGGGATCCTCATCCATCATCGGTGGCGGCTGAGGCTGCGGCTCCTGCGGCTTGCCCTTGTTCACCGGCGGCAGCTTCATGCGAGGCTTGTCCGCCAAAACCGGCGGAATCGGTTGCGCGTCCTGCCGCGGAATCGGCGGCAGGTTTCGTGGCAGCACGCCGCGGGTGGCCGGGGGCGGGCTCACAGCGAAGGCCAATGCGTCCAGGCAGCGATTGGGCACGTTGGTCGGCACCAGACGGCCTGGCGTCGCCAGGCAGCCTCCAACCAGAAGGCCGGCGGAGGGCGCGCCGAAGAAGCCGTTGCGAACCGGGGCGAGGCGCRGCGCCGGCTCGCGGCGCGTGGCCTGCGGAAGCGCACCGGCCGCAGGATCGATCGGCGATTTCGGTCGCGGCGGCGTGCGCTCGTCCGGCTGGGCAGCTGCGGACTTCGGCTCCTGCTCCGGCTCGTTGCCGCCAGGAGCGATGATCATCTGCGGGATGACGACAGGACCGTTGCCATTGGCGGGCCGCGCCGGCGGCCGCTTGCGATTGGGCACGACGACCACAGGGCCACCGTCGATCGTGCCGGGATCAGCATAGGCGCGCGCCTGGCTCTGGGCATACGACGGAGCAGACTCGACCAGCAGCACGAACAACACAGTGATCGCCACCGCCTCGTCCGGACGCGGCAGCACGCCGCGGCGATCGCGACAACTGGGACTGATGCTCTCTCGTCCTGCCCGTTGCAAAAAGACGTGTCTCCCGTGAAGCGCGGCACCACCCGACGGGCCGCGACTCGCAGACGTCGATGGGCTGGCGGCCGGCACAGGCTGGCCGCCTTCGAAGGATTGTGAGGCCCCGAATCCACCGGCTGATCGAGACGGCGCATGCCAGCCGCGAGATGGCCCCACGTGGCGCTTGATCGTCGCCTGCCCGGGCACACCGAGGGCCCCAGCCGGATGCGCCTATTCCACCACCAAGGTGCCCTTGTTGCCCTGATGGAAGTCATCGAAGAATTCGTAGCGTCCAGGCTTCTGCGCCTTGACCTTCACCACGCCTTCCATGTTCGGCTTGATCACGGTCTCGAACTGGAGAGGCTCGCTCTCGAACTCCACCGGTGCGCCGTCGAGATTCTTGACCTTGAACACGATCGGTGTGTCGGCCGGCGCCTTCAGCTCCGCGGGCTGAAACTTGTTGTCCTTGACTGAAATCTCGATGGTGGTCTCCGCGGCGCTCGCCGGCGACGCAATCGCCGCGATCAGCAGCGCGGCGCCCCCCAGGAGTCCTGCTTTTCCAAATCGCATCATGGCTTATATCCCTGTCCCCGAACCAGTCTGTCTCGAATTCGCCATTTGCGCACCCGCCCTGGAGATCGCGCGGCGTTCGTAGAACTAATATAAGTTACAGAATGCGGCGATTTGCCGTGTCGAAACTTGACGAAATCATTGTGTGCGACAATTCGCGAAGTTTATTAGTCGCGGCTTCGTCAGCCCCCTCCGCAAGAGCCTCTCACGCATCATCTCGTGCCATTTCAGCACAGCGAAAGAGCTGCCTTCATCGCAGCGCATCGATGAAAAGCGCTCACAACTCACCTCATCGCGTGCGGATGGTGAACGACTTGAGTTGGGTTGGCCTGCGCATCCACTACGTCAGCCATGCCGACCCGAAAACGCCATCAGACATCGCATGCCTGCACGACGCCAGGACGCCATCCGCCTGATCGCCCGCGTCGCCGATCACTGCACATGAGTGATCAGCGTATCGGATGCGTCGAACGATTTGCATGACGGCGGACAGGCTCATGCGTAACGCGATGTTGCACGTATGGGACAGCATCGCTCGTGATCTCAGCCGAGGCCGAGCTTCCTGTCATAGGTGCTGAGGGCCCGCGGCATACGGGGCGAGGGCTTGACGCCCGCGACCTGTGGATTGACCCGATGAGGCGGCAGCTCGGGCACCATCGAAACCTGCTCCGCCGGTGCAACGTCCGCGCCCTCTTCCACAGGGCCAGCCGGTTGTCTCGCCGCTGGCGTAGATCCCGGCATCCGCTTACGTCCGGTGAACATCGCCCGTGCCAGATTCTCCTTCTGCAGCACGCTCATCCACAACGTTCCGAGCAGGTGGACTCCGATCAGCGCCATGATCGCGTTGGAGGACAGCGAATGCGCCTCCTGGATCCACCAGACACCGAAAAAGCGGAGCGAGACCTGCATGACCCCGCTGATGGTCGAAATGAACAGCAGCCCGACCATCGCCACCAGCATCGCCGCGCCTGCCGGGTTCAGCCCGAGATAGCGCCCAGTCTCGCCGCGAAAGATGTTGATCATGTAGCGGGGGGCTGCGCGCAGCTTGAGACTGATCCGCGCGAGCAGCGAATGACGGGTGCCGATGACACCCCAGATCAGCCTGAATGCGAGCAGGCCAATCACGGCATAGCCTGCCGTCCGGTGCAGAGCATCGTGAGTATTGGGCGTGACGCAGGCGATGAGCACGAAGGCCGCGAGAGCCCAGTGCCAGACGCGCAGCGGGACATCCCAGACCGCAACGGTTTTCGATCCCGGGCGCGCCGACGTTCTGGAAGCGACGCGCTCTCGCGCCTGTCCTGCGTCACGCATGATCGTCAGATCACTTCGCCTTCGTATGCTTCAGCGCGAGATCCTCGGGGCTRTAGAACAGCTCATAGAGCTTGCCGCTCTTGACGCCATAGACTTCGTAGCAGGTGCCCTCGATCTTGGTCTGGCGAACCTCATAGCCCGCCGACTTCGCCTTGGCTTCCGCGTCCGCCACGGTCTTCCACGACGCCTTGTCGAGCTTGGTGCAATCCTTGTAGCCGTCGGCCAGGGCAACGGAGCCCGATGCCGCGGCTGCGGCGAGCGCAACGACCATGATCCTGATGACCTTCATTATCAAATCTCCTCCAAACCTGCGCCATTGCGCGCATGCACCGCGCTGAGCGCGAGACCACAAAGAGGAGTGGGATTTCAACGAAACTTGGACGGCGCCCGCCGCCACAGCCGTGCACAATCGCGCACGCTCGACCCGAGTCGYCCCGCATGTCGCCGCATTGTCGCTGGGCTCCGGACCCAACTACGTTGCAGCTGAGATGAAACGATGTCGATCCGTCCTTGCCGCCTGCTCATGTYGGTGATCGGATGCGATACAAACGCGAATGCAACTGACATTGATTCGCAAGCAACTATTGTCACTGCAGCGGCACGCTTGCGTGCGGCGCGCGTGGCMGGTGCCAGCGGACACGTGCAGACCACCACACTGCTGCCGGATTGCAGCTGTGACGATGTTGGGGCGGGATGCGAGCGCACGATCGCAGGATGCGACAATCGGTCTCGAAAATATTTTTCTTGAACCCACGGCTTCAGCTGTCGGRACAGCGCCCCGAGCCACTCTGATATCCGATGGCWGCCGCGTTACGCCCATCCGGGCRCACAACGACCGTTGACGTTGATCTCGCTTGCGATCGCGGCCCTCACCGGTGCGCTCCGCCGACCAGGCGGACGGATCGCTGCATGGGCAAGGAGTCGTCTCACGTCTCCGCAACCACGTCCCGGAGAGGTCAGGAACGGCCATCGCCGTGGGGCCAGATGCGTGGCCATGTYCGGCGGTCTGCCTGCGCKAGGTCACCGCGTAACGCTGCGTGGGGAGGGCCGGTCCGCCGTGACGCGCGTTTCGACATCAGTCAACCCGCATCGTCAGCGAGGCAGATGCACCTGGAGCCAGCCGAGCCGAGCCGTACTGGGCCGACTACTTCGTTCCTGAGAAGACGCGGCTGATGAAGTCGGAACTTTCGGGAGACTTCGTCATCTCTGGCGTCACCAGCTGTTGCGGCTGCTGCGGCTCAGCCTGCAAAGCGCGCTCCTGGATCTTCCGCCGCTCGCTCATCGCCCTGCTCGCACGCGCCTGATCGTCCGACGCGTTCGGCTTGCCGACGGTGATCATGATCTTCTCGGAGACCACGGGCGGATCGAAATTTAGATGCTTGGCATCCCCGACCACCAGCTGCAGCGTATGCTTGCCGGGCGACAGTTCGATTCTCGCCTCGGTCTCGCCGGCCGCGTAGTGAATRTGCTTCTTGTCACGCGGAATCTGCTGTCCGGCTTCCATCGTCTCATCGACGTCGATCAGCAGATGGTGATGGCCACTGCCGGCGAAGTCGTCGCCGGCATGCGTCACACCCATGTTGCGCAGGCCGAAGCGGCACCAGAACGCTCCGCTCACGGTCTCGCCGTCGGACGGCGAGATGAAATACACTTTGGCATCCTTCGGAGACTTCGTGCCCTTGGCCGAGGCGATGGCCGGAACGAGGGAGATCATCAGGATGAGACAAAGTCGCACAGACAGCGTCGGCCGCATGCTGGTCCTTTATGGTGTAAGYGCGACCCGGAAACCGAGCGTGGGATGACGGATGCGGCCATCGTAGCGGTCGCGGCTGCCCGCGCGCGCATCGGCTGCGCCATTGCTCCAGGAGCCGGAGCGGATCACACGGGCGTAGCTGCCGTCATCGAGCCATGCCKCCCCGTCCGCCGGGGCTCCCTTGTAGGATTTGTGCCAATTGTCCGCGACCCACTGGGCCACTTCGCCGCCCATGTCGAACAGGCCGAACGGGTTGGCGGCGAAGCTTCCGACCTTCAGGGGTTGCGCAGCGTCGGACGCCTCGCTGGCAGTGTTGCAGCCCTTGCAGTTCGCCATGCCCGGGCGCATGCGATCCCCCCACCAATATTTGCTGCGCCGCCCGGCGCGAGCGGCGTATTCCCATTCGGCCTCGGTCGGCAGCCGGAATGCCTTGCCGGTCACCTTGGCGAGCCAGCCGAGATAGGCTTGCGCGTCGTCGTAGCTCGCATTGGTGACCGGTTGATCGTCGCTTCCAGCGGCGATGTCGGCACAGCTTCCCGCCGCGACACACGCCTTCCACTCTCCGACCGTCACCGGATATTTGCCCATCGCAAATGGCCGGATGCTGACCTGGTGAACGGGCTGCTCGGAATCGTCCTCGCCGCCCATMGCAAACGTTCCCCCGGGGATCGCGACCGTCTCGGGCACGCGCAGCTTCGGCTGCGCGCTGGCGGCATCCRCCAACACGACCGGCTTCGGGTTTCCGGCCGACGGCCCCTCGGGCAGCGGCAACGGGTCCGCGGCCTGCGGCTGGCGCATGGCAACCGGCGGTGCTGACGGCGTTCGCTGGCTCGACGGCGCCTGGGTTGACGGCGCCTGGGTTGACGGCGCGGCCGCATCCATCGTGGTTCGGCGCACCGCGACCGAGGTTGGCAACGGCTCCCTCTGCAGCGAGACGGCGGAGAGTCCAGGCGGAGCCTGGATCAGAATCTGCAGATTGCGCAGCGGCAGGAGCACACCGCCCACCGCCACCACGACCAGTGCAACGACCCCGACGGTGACCCGGATGAACGCCTTGCGGTGTTCGACAAACCGCGCAAGCAGGACGTGCAGCCGGCCGGTCCGCTCCGCTTCTTCCTGATCATCCGCGCTGTCGTCCCAGCTCGGCGGGGACAGCTTCATCGGCTGCGGAGCGATCCGCTGCGCGACGAGCGGCGCCGGCTCGTATTGTACCGCCGCCTCATGATGTTCGATGTCCGAGACGGGATCGAGCGATTGCTCCAACGCCCCGCACATCATCAGCAGCAATCCGCCGCTGCCGTTGCCGGTCCAGCGTTCCTGGATCTCGGGACATGCCACTTGATCGTCGACGTGCAGGAAACCCGGTGGGCGCATCGCACTCAGCGACACCTGCACCGAACGGCCGCAGCGCCGGCACTCCACCTTCAGCGACTCAGGYGGCAGCGTGTCYTCGGCGAGCCTGGGCGCCCGCAGCCATTGCAACGTCGAACTCTCGCTCATGCTGTCCTCGCCACGCTGCCGGTCCGTCTACTGGCCCCAATTGGCGAATGCGTCGTTGAACACGCGGTCGCCGTCGGGTCCCTTCTCGATCGACAACAGCGCCCGGTTGCCGCCCTCGTACACGATCGGGATGTCGAACCATTGCTTGCCCTTCAGAAGCAGCACGTTGCGCTTGGCATCGACCTCATTGGCCGACAACGCGACCATGAACATCCGTGGCGTRACCCTCGCGGTCTGGGTGGCCAGCGCCGTTCCGCGCTCCGCCTCCGCGCCCTTCAAACCGATGCCCCTCATGCTGCTCAGTCCCGTGGTCTGGTCCGGCCAGGCGAAGCTCAGATCCAGGACATGGCTCGCCGGCAGTTCCTGATCGTCATTCCGCCGCAGCGACAGCGTCGCCTTCATGCCGTTCTCGATCTCGATCTCGCCTTTGAGCACGGGCGCGGCGTTCACCCGTGGTCCCTTGCCCTGCTCGAGCGACCARGTCACTTTGCCGGCGAAGCGCTTGCCTTTCGGATCCTGTGGATCCTCGTGATAGAGAAACGCCTGAGCGGTGGCYGGCGCCGCCACCGCGACACTCTGTCCGACCGTCACACGCTCTTCATTGGCCGTCGCAGGCTTTGCGTCCGGCGCAGCCTGCACAACCTCCGCCGTGCGAGGCGGCGCCTCCGCAGGCGGCGCCGGGTCGACCGCCGCTACGGTCGAGGGCGCGTTGAGATAGTCGACGGCCCGCTCCCAGGACAGCGCCGCGCCAATGACGGCCAGCAGGCCGACCGCGGCAATGGCCATCACGCGTCGCCGCGGCAGGCGACGGCGCGGTGCTGTCGCGCTCTCGGTCGCCTGGAACGCCATCTCGACCAGAGAGCGGTGAATCCTGGACTCGGACGATGCTGCATGCTGCTGCGGCTGCTCCGCGGCTTCCGTGCTGACGGGCGTGTCGATGGTCGATTCCACCGCGGCCTGCGCGACTGGAGCCGGCGGTGCCGCATTAGGCTGCGTGTCGGCCCCGGACGGCTCAGGATCCGCAGCGGCGGCGACCGGCGGGGGTTCGTCGCGCGGCGGCGGCGGCACCGGCAGCTGTTCAGGCACGGGCGGCACCGGCGGATCAGTCGCAACGACAACGGACGGTTCTAAAGCAGCGGAGCTCGACGGCTCCACTGGCACCGCTGCGGCCGAACGGCGACGGAAGATGCGGACATCCGGCGACGGCTTGCGAGCAGCGTTGGCAGACTCCTTGGCAACAGGCTCCTTTGCGAATGTCGCGTCGAATGATCTGTCATCGGCGCCCCGCTCGGCGCGGATGTGCGGGACCGGAGCCCCGATGCGGGTCCTGGCTACGGCCGGAAGCTCTGCACCGGACCGGCGGGCCAGCGAGAGATATTTGGCGACCGTGGCGATCTCCTCCTCGAGCGTATGCGGGGCAGTGGCCGGCTGGGCCGCTCGTCGTTTCGCCGAGATGTCGAGCGTCGCGACCGGCTTGGCTGGCGAGCTCGGCCGCGCGACCGGCGCCGCCATTTTGGCCGGAGGCTGCGGAGCGACCGGGCTGGCCTCGATCCCGCGCGACGGAGCGCGCAGGTTGATCACGCGATCCGGGAACAGGATCTCGGCCAGATCGCGCAGCGAGGCGTCGGGCAGCAGCAGGCGACGAAGTGCGACGGGCATGCCGCCTCGCGCCGTCTTCGGATCCTCGACGCCYATCCTTGACTCCAGGTCGCCATCGACCSGGCGGTCGCGCCGCTCGTCGCTCACCACCACCTTGCGAGCGCGCAGCATGGCCGTCAGCTCGCGCAGGTCCGAGCGCGARGCATGATCGATGACCACGAGATCGAACGTCCCGATCCGCGCTGGAAGCAGCTCGGCGACGCGCCAGGCGGGCATGACATGGCACGGGATTTCCTCGAACCAGCCTTCCAGCGATCTGCGCGCGGCCAAGCGCAGRCGGCGCGCGGCAGGACCAGAACAGGCMGAGACCATGGTGCGCATCGTCTCCCTGAAACGCTTGAGCGACTGCCTGACGGCAGCGCYGGCGTTCTGCGCGATGCCGAGGGTGGCTCGGGCGCTGATCACCGCCTCGAACAAGGCMAGCGATCGGCTTTCGAGCCGCAGGCGCTGAGCGACGAGRTCTTGCAACAGCCGACGCTCGTCGGCTCGGTCGATCCGCGCCAGCGCGGCCATGTTCCAGGCCGTCACCCAATCGGGCAGCAGCACCGGGTCCGCGGCGGTGGTTGCCGGCTCTTTCCTGATCCGATCGGCAAAATGCGGCGCACCGGCTTCGAGCACCAGCCGGCTAGCCGTCCTGACGATGCGATAATCGTCGCCGGCCCGCGCGATGGCCTCGATCGTTGCGATCAAGCCGCGCCAGCGTGTCTCAATGTCGTGCGCCTCCACCTCGGCATCGCCGATCAGCGAGAGAACGTCGGCCTGAACGGTCGTTGCCAGCTCTCCTGCACCGGCAAACARCTCGCCCACGCGCGCCAGTTCGACGAGCGGACCGGAGACCCGCGCCATGACGCTGCGGATCGCGGCGCCAAGCGCTGTCGGCCTCCCGACATCCGCCAGCATCGCGGTGGCCTCGCTGTCCGGCACCGACATTKTGCGGCAGGCATCGACGACATTGCGGATGGCCAACGTCGCCGTCACGATCGCGGCATCGATATTCCTGACGATCCGCTCGAGATCGTCGAACGCCCGCGCAGCTTCCAGCTCGATGGCGGGAGCGCCGAGCTTGACCGCAATCGCCGTCCATCGCGTCCGCAGCGTCTGCAGATCGCGCCGCCAGAGCAGGAAGCGCCCGACATATTGCCAGTCTGCCGGCGTCGATGGCGGCAGCCCGTCCACGGTGATGGCATCGATCGCAACCCTCAACGCCCTGCGCACGCGCACAAGCGGAGTGAGGGCTTTGTCGCCGGCGGCTAGGCGCTCGACGACACGAATTGCGTCCTTCCGCGCGAACGCCTCGACCGGGACCTGCACCTGCCGCCTGGAGAATTCGGCGCCCCGGGACAGCTGAAAGGAGGCATCCCGCGCCCAGGCAACGACCTCATCGACGCTGCCGGCCATATCGCTGGCCTTGGGACCGAGCGGCGAYAGCCGGGCAAGCCAGGGCTCGTCGGCAATCACGCGATGAGCCGCGACCAGCGCATCGAGGTCGACCGCCAGCCGGTTGGTCGCGTCCAGCCCGAACGCCGCAATCGCATCGAGCGCAAGATCCTCGTCGCGCCCCTCATTGGACGACAGCGCGGCCTGCTGCCGCAAATCATCGTGCAGCCGCAGGATCGACGCGACGTCGGGCAGCGCGGCAATCTCGGGCAGTTCGTCGTCGATATGCTTGAGCCGCTCGGCAAGCCGCAGCCGCGCCGCGCGCGCCTGTTCGACGGCGGCGACCACCGGGTCCGTGGCGAAGAGCAGGCAAGATGGACGGTCGGCCAACCAAGACGCGGGCGCCTGGTCCGTCGTCAGCCCTCTGATCAGATCCAACGGCAGCTCGGACGGGCCAGCGAGACGAAGATGGCGCCCGATGATGTCCGCGATCTCGCCATCAAGCGACGCGGTCTGCGTGCGCTTGGAGATGATGTCGCGTTCCAGCCGGCTGATCTGGCCGGCGAGTTCAGTCAGGTTCGTGGTATCGACGATCGACTGCAGCCGGTCGGCCAGGACTTCCGCATTTCTAAGCACGTCCTTGTCGGAGCCGGTCGAGCTGACGGAAAGCTCGCGAATGCCTGGCGGCAGCTTCTGATGCAGGAGCGTCAGCGCGGTCTCGTCGCGAGACACGACAAGAACGCGCGAGCCGAGCGCCAGATGATGGCTGACGATGTTGACGAGCGCCTGGATGCGCTCCTCGCGCCCGCTCGCCTGGATGACCACGCCGTCCGAACGCGACAGCTCGCGAACCACCTCGACGTCCTCGGACGAGGCSKGTCGCGGGAAGAACAGATCACCAARATCGATYAGGACCGGCTTGGTCGTCGGCCCGATATTGATCGGAGCGCCGACGATGCTGGACAGATGGCGGCGCGCGCTGGCCCGGCCCAGATTGGTCGCCTGCGGCAGCAGCGCACTCACCGCTGCGGTCAGGCAGCATTCGCTTTGCGGCGCGTGCTCGATCGCGTTCTTCAGACATTCGATGTCGCGCAGTGCGCGGCTTTCCGGCCGCCTCCGCACCGACATCGCCCAGCGCCCCGGCGAGATCGCGGCGTCGACGCCCTCACTCGAATCCGTGTCATCCAAGCCGGTGAGGCTTCGGGCCGACAACTGACCGCGCTGCGCGCCCGCTGCACTCAGGACYTGCTCGATGCCGATCGGAGTGAATGGCGACAGCTCGTCATGCTGCTCGAGCATCTCGACCAGGGTCTCAGGCTTGTCGCGCAAGACGAGTGCGGCGTCTGGCGCCAAGGCGTCAAGGGCTTTGAGGGTCACGGACGTGCCGACGAAACGCGGCCGGATCCTCACCTCGGGATCTGGCCGTGCGATGATCTCGATCTCGACCGGCCGCTCGAACAGCGGCATCTCGAAGTCCCGCCCGGCGTGGCGCCACGACGCCTGAGCCATCCCCCACACGRCCTCCTTGGTCGGATCGGCCTCCGTCGCGGCGGCGAGCTCGCGCAGCCGCTGGTGAATGGCCATGGTGCGGCGCCGTGCGCGCTCCGTATCGGCCCAGGATGTCCATGGCCCCGCGACATAGCGCTCGATCCGCTGCAGRAGATCCGGCCGCTGGTCCAGRCGCAGTCGTCCAGTCCAGGCCGCGGCAGACGCGTCCTGGGATGGTGACGGCGAAAAGTCCTCAGGCCGCGCATGGCGGGCGAAGGTGAGGCGGTTCTTCTCGATCTCGCCCACCGTGACGACAACGCTCTCACGCAGCTGTGGCCGCCGATCCGGATCGGACGACGGTTCGAGCCAAGCCTCCAGATCGGAGTCGATCGGCGGCGGATCGGTCGCAACAAGAGCTTCGACGGCCAGCCACACCGGGCCATCGACATCGAAGGTGTTGAGCACGACGCCCGGCAGGCTTTCCAGCTCCCGCTGGTCCAGGGTGATACCGGGCTCCCCTGTCCATTGCTGGTCCTGGCGCTCGATCGGCGCGTCGGCAGACCGGATGATGTCGGTCAGACACCCAAGCACGTCCCGCAACGGCTCACCGACCGGCACGGTGCTGGACGCGTCCGGCCCGTCGGATCCCACTGACAAGGACTCGGACTCCGCGATCGACGTGCCACTCGCGGTGATCGCGCCGAGCAACCGCCGACCGAGTTCGGCGCTGCCGACCGGCGCGGCCCGATCGTTCGGATGATTTTCGTTAGGCCGCACATGGACCGGATGGCTCATCGCGCTAACCCCTCCCTGGACTGGGCCATGTGACTGGCCTGAGGTCGGCAAGAGGCTGACCAGCACGGACGACCCGGGCCGTGATGACGGCGCTCGGAGCGATCAAACAGCGGATACAGTCTGGGCAAGCTTTCCTCGCAGCAACGTCGATGGAACTCCCGACTCGTTGCGGAGGCGTATGGCGAAGTGAGGTCACATCTTTGACGCGACAGGTAGAGGAATGTGACGATTCTTGCCCCCGGCCGGGAGTCGGGCAAAAATCCCGGGTCTTTCCATGATGGAAATCTCCTGTAACGGCCGCGCTAGACTTGGCTTTTTCTCAAATGGACCGCGGCGCTGCGGTGATGCGAGTCACTCGCACGCGTATTTGCTAGAAGGCGTCTAAGAATACTTCTAATGGCACAGCAGAAGCGTTCTGACGCAGCGGCGCGCGCATCATTGCCGCAGAAGCGCGCGTCTCGCGCCGGGTTTTGGCCACGCCGAGAGCTATTCTGCGGCACGTGTGGCGATGAATGTGACAGGACGCGAATGTCAGGGCGACGGCACGAGGATCTTTTCGCCGAGCACAGCACGTGCAACGCCCTGCGCGCGACGAAGCCTTGTCTTTTGACCGAGGTGGCGGCGCCTCCGCTCGCGGCGCAGCATTCGCCGAGCAAACGCGTCGCAGGCGACCGGTTGCAATGGCCCAGCTTGAAACCCATGCTTAGCTGAAGTAGCTGTTGAGGCCGTCACAGTAACGTCACGCGACGTTCCCCGATCGGTGGGACTGCAACTACATGTCTTGGCAACGGGTGAAGACGGCCGCCGCGTGTGGTGCAACGCTTCTGACACTGATAATGGCCTATTCCACTGGGCCGGTGCTGGCCCAGCCGGAAGGGCGCGAGCCGGCGACGGTCAAGCTTTCCGCAGCGCAGCAGAAGCAGGTCGGYCTGCAGACCGCGGTGCTCACGGCGGAATCCCATCCCGAGCAATTTCGGGCCTATGGCGCGGTGCTGGATGTCGCCCGCCTGACCGACCTCACCAACAGCTACGCGAATGCCCAGGCGCAGCTGCAGACGGCGCAGGCGAAGCTCGAGGTCGCAAGGCTCGCCTTCGACCGCGCCCGCGACCTGGTGCAGTCGGCAGCGATGCCGAAGAAGGACGCGGAAGCGGCTGAAGGAACGTTTCGCACCGATCAGGCCGCCCTCGCCGCCGCGGAATCGCAGGTGAAGACGTTGATGGCCACCGCGCGGCAGGAATGGGGTCCGGTGATCGGAAAGGGCATCGTCGAGCGCTCGCCGCAGGTCGTCCAGTTGATCGAACGCGAGCAGTTGCTGATCCAGGTCACGCTGCCGCCTGGCGTGTCGCTGGCCGTGCCGCCGCGCACCGCGCTCGCCCAGACGCCAGGGCGCACCGCCAATACCGATCTTCTTTACCTGTCGCCGGCGCCGCGAACCGATGCCCGCATCCAGGGTGTGAGCTATTTCTTCGTGGCCGCGGGCGACAGCGGATTGCTGCCGGGGATGAACACCACGGCCTACGTGCCGTCCGGCAAGTCATTCGACGGCGTCTTTGTCGAGGATACCGCGATCGTGCAATGGCAGGGGCGCGCCTGGGTCTATCTCCGGGCCGGYCCCGAGACGTTCAAGCGGCATCCGATCCGAACCGACCAGCCCGTTTCCGACGACGACTATGTCGTGCAGGACATTCCGCCGGGCTCCGAGATCGTTCTGCGCGGCGCGCAGGTGCTGTTGTCGGAAGAGGCCAAAAGCGAGCTTCGCGGCGGCGGCGACGATGATTGATGGCATGCGTGCGGTCGCGGGCCCGCAGGCCGCGTTGATCGCGTTCGCGATCCGCTTTCGTGGCATCGTGCTGGCGTTGGCCTGCACGATCCTGGGCTACGGACTGTTCTCACTCGGCGAGGCCAAATATGGCGTCTTCCCGGAATTCGCCCCGCCGCAGGTCTCGATCCAGACRGAAGCCCCGGGCCTCAGCCCGGAACAGGTCGAGGTGCTCGTCACCCAGCCGATCGAAACCTCGATCAACGGCTTGGCCGGCGTCGAGAGCATGCGCTCCTCGTCGATCCAGGGGCTCTCGGTTCTTTCGGTCATCTTCCAGCCCGGCACTGACGTGTTCAGGGCCCGGCAATTGGTGGCGGAGCGCCTGACCGCCATCGTCAACGGCCTGCCGCAGGGCGTGCGGGCCCCMTCGATGACCCCGCTCGTTCCGGCCGCCGGCACCGTCCTCGTCATCGGACTGACGTCGGAGCAGCGATCGTTGATGGATCTGCGCACGATCGCCGACTGGACCGTGAGTCGTCGCCTGCTCGCCGTCGCCGGCGTGGCCCAGGTCACGACCTATGGCCGGGACATCCGATCGCTGCAGGTACAGGTGCGCGCGGACGACCTGGTCCGCTTCGGCATCGGAATGAACGATGTGGTGGCCGCCGCGCGCAAGGCAACCGGTGTCCGCGGTGCCGGCTTCGTCGACACGGCCAACCAGCGTGTGATCCTGCAGACCCAGGGACAATCGCTGACACCGGAGCAACTCGCGCGAACGGTSCTGCTGCACCAAAGCGGCGCCAGCGTYGTGCTGGGCGACGTCGCAACGGTGGTGAGCGCTCCTGAGCCGCCGATCGGCGGGGCGCTCATCAACGGCAAGCCCGGCATCATGATGATGATCAGCCAGCAATATGGCGCCAACACCCGCAACGTCGCCGCGCGGGTCGAGGCTGCGCTGCAGGAGCTGCGCCCGGCGCTCGACGGCGAGAAGGTCCAGCTGCACGCCGAYCTGTTTCGTCCGGCGACCTTCATCGATTCGGCGATTCAGAACGTGTTGTTCGCGTTGCTGATCGGCGGTGCGCTGGTGATCGTCGTCCTGTTCCTGTTTCTCTCCGACTGGCGCACCTCGGTGATCAGTTGCACCGCCATTCCGCTGTCGCTGTTCTCGGCGGTCCTGGCGCTGCAATGGATGGGGCAGAGCCTCGATACGATGACCCTGGGCGGCCTGGCGATCGCGATCGGCGAGGTGGTCGACGATGCGGTGATCGGCGTCGAGAACGTGGTGCGACGGCTGCGCGAGAACCGCGCGCTGCCGTCGCCGCGCGCTGCGGCGCGCGTCGTCTACGACGCCATGCTCGAGGTTCGCAGCGCCGTTGCGTATGCGACCTTCGCCGTGCTGCTGGTRTTCGTCCCCATCCTCGCACTGCCCGGTCTTGCCGGCCGGTTGTTCGGGCCGCTCGGCATCGCCTATATCCTCGCCGTGCTGGCCTCGCTCATCGTKGCCCTGACGGTGACGCCGGCTCTGGCCATGATGCTGCTGGCCGGCCACAAGCCACGCGGCGCGCCACGCGAGCCGCCGCTGGCGCGCTGGTCGCGCCATTACTATGAGCGCCTGTTGCGGCGGCTCGGCCGCTTTCCCAAGCTGGTCATGGCGACCGCCTTGCTGATCACGCTGGGAGGCGCCGGCCTCGTGCCCTGGTTCGGCGGCACCTTCCTGCCCGACCTGAAGGAAGGCCATCTGATCCTGCACGTGTCGATGCTGCCCGGCACGTCGCTCGACGAATCACTGCGCCTTGGGACGATGATCGCAGAGGCCCTGCGCGCAGTGCCCGAGGTACGCAGCGTGGCCCAGCATGCCGGCCGCGCCGAGGCCGGCATCGATACGGCCGGCACCCATTCCAGCGAGATCGAGGTCGACTTTCAGCCGGGCCTGTCCGGCAACGCGCAGGAGCTCGCCGAACGGCGTATCCGCGCCGCCCTCGCCAACTTTGCCGGCATCAACCTGTCGATCAAGACTTATCTCACGGAGCGCATCGAGGAGACCCTGTCCGGCTTCAACGCTGCCGTGGTCATCAACGTGTTCGGCCCTGATCTCGACGACCTGGAGACTGCGGCGCGCGACATTGCGCGCGAGCTCGGCGAGGTCTGGGGCGCCATCGACATCCAGCAGCAATCGCCGCCGGGCATGCCTCAGGTCAACGTCACGCTGCGCCCGACCGACCTGCAATCCTGGGGCCTCGACGCCGTCGAAGTCCTGGAGCTGATCCGCACCGCCTATCAAGGCGACGTGGTCGGCCAGGCCTATGAAGGCAACGTCGTCTTCAACGTGATCGTCAAGCTCGATCCGGAGGCGAGCGCGCGCCCGATACAGATCGGGGACATGCCGATCCGTACGCCGAGCGGCGCCTATGTGCTCCTGAAGCAAATCGCCGACGTCTACGGGACGTCGGGGCGCTATGTCGTGCTCCATCGCAATGGYCAGCGCGTTCAGACGGTGACCGCGAACGTGGCCGAGCGGGATCTCGAATCCTTCGTGGCCGCCGCCAAGAGGAAGATTGCCAAGGAGGTCAAGCTGCCGCCTGGCGCCCATGTCGAGTTCACCGGAGCCGCCGAGGCCCAGGCGAAATCGCGCCGTGATCTCGTCGTCAACGCCTCGCTGGCGACGCTCGGCATCGTGCTGCTGCTCGCGCTGGTCACCAAGCATTGGCGCAATCTCGCCTTGGTGCTGATCAATCTTCCGTTCGCGTTCGTCGGCGGCGTGGTCGCGGTCGCGCTGACCGGCGGCGTGCTGTCGCTCGGATCGATGGTGGGATTCGTGACGCTGTTTGGCATCGCGCTGCGCAACTCGATCCTGATGATTTCGCACTACGAGCACCTGGTCGCGGTCGAAGGCCGCAGCTGGAGCCTCGATCTGGCCATCCAGGGCGCGGCCGACCGGCTCGTCCCGATCCTCATGACCTCGCTGGTGACCGGCCTCGGCCTCTTGCCGCTGGCGCTCGGTGCCGGCGAGCCGGGCCGTGAAATCGAGGGACCGATGGCGATCGTCATCCTCGGCGGGCTGCTGACCTCGATGGCGCTGAACCTGCTGGTGCTGCCGACGCTGGCCGTCCGCTTCGGCCGKTTCGTGGCCGATCCTGCCAGCCCGGCCCCCGGCCTCGCCACGCCGGGGTGACGGCACCGCCGCAAGTCGCGGCCGGCAGGGCGAACGGCGTCGCGTCCGCGCGGCTGTCAATCCACTGTCATGAAAGCACAACAAAGAGGTGACGAGCTCGCAATGGCGGGCCGCATGTCGAACATGCCTCCCGCGATCCCTGGCCCCGCCCTTGACCGACACACACCCTGCCGCACCCACCGGGACCGATGTCGTCGGGGCTCCCCACGACACCCGCTTTACCGCGCTGACATCGGACACGGCCAACCAGCGGGCATCGCGCCGGGCGATGCCCGTCCTGATCGCGGCCTCCGGACTTGCGGGGCTTGGCTACGAGATCGTCTGGACGCGCCAGCTCAGTCTCGCTTTGGGAACCGAGATGATGGCGGTGCTCGGCGCGATCGCCGGCTTCTTCGCCGGCCTGGCACTCGGGGCGTTCGTGCTGGACAGCCATATTCGTCGCGCCACCAAGCCGCACCAGGTCTATGCGGCTCTYGAAATCATCATCGGCCTATGGGGCGTCTGCGCGATCTGGCTGCTCCCGGCCAGCGCGCGGGCCTTGGCGCCGCTGCTGGGCACMGCTCCCTCGCCGGTCCTGCTATGGAGCGCCAGCTTCCTGCTRCCGACCCTGGTGCTGCTGCCGGCCACGGTCGCGATGGGCGGCACGCTGACGGCACTGGAGCGCATGATGTCCGCGGCGCAGGACGCCGGTGCCGTCAGCGCCGGCGTCTACGGCGCCAACACCGCCGGCGCAGTCGCCGGCACGCTGCTGTCCACCTTCGTGCTGATCCCGACGCTCGGCTTCGCAACGACGCTGCTGTGCCTTGCCGCGGTGAACGCGGTCTGTGCGCTGGCCGCGCTGTATCTGGGCCGGCGGCTGGCGATCGAGCCACGCGCAGGCGCCGTGCGCGGACATGCTGGGATCGGCCCGAGGCTCACGATCACCTTGTTCGCCACCGGTCTGCTTGGCATCGGCATCGAAGTGCTGGTCGTGCGCCTCGCGGCGCAGACGATGCAGGACACCGTCTACAGCTTCGCCTGCCTGTTGTCCGCCTATCTGCTGGGGACCGCCGCCGGCGGCCTCATCTGGCAGCGCCTCGGGCCGAGGATGAGGTCCGGCAAGACCGCGCTGCTCGCCGGCACCGCCTTCGCCGGGCTGGGCACGGCGCTGCTGGCTCTCTCTCTCATCGACCTTGCGGATCGCGTGGCGGACCAAGGCATTCCCGGTGAACTTGGCATCGCCCTGCTRCTGTTTCTGCTGCCGGCGATGGCGATGGGCGCGCTGTTCGGCCAGCTCATGCAGGAGGTCCGCGACATCAGCGGCTCAGTCGGCTGGGCGGTCGGCATCAACAGCCTCGGCGCCGCGATCGCCCCGCTGCTCGCGGCCCAGTTGCTGATTCCAACACTCGGCACCTGGAGGGCGCTTGTGCTGGCGGCGACGGGATATCTGCTGCTGCTGCAGCCGAGCCGCGCGGCGTTGCGCTGGGCGGCCGGGCCAGCCCTGCTCGGCGCGCTGTTGCTGGCGTGGCCCGCTCCCAGCCCGGTGAAGGTGCCCCATGGCGGCAAGCTGCTGGCGCTGCGCGAAGGGCCGATGGCCACCGCGAGCGTCGTCGATGATGCCTCCGGCGCGCGCTATCTGGAGGTGAACGGGCACTTCCGCATGGGTGGCACCAGCTCCGTTCGMTCCGATTATCGCCAAGCCATGCTGCCGCTGCTGCTGCATCCGGCGCCGCGCACCGCGCTGTTCCTGGGGGTCGGCACCGGAGCGACCGTGCTCGGCGGCGCGCAGCTGCCGGGCCTCGACGTGCGCGCGGTCGAATTGTCCTCCGAGGTCGTCGCGTTGCTGCCATGGTTCGACGACGGCGCGACCAAGCAGCCAATGCCGCCGATTACGGTCGCCGATGCGCGCCGCTTCATCGTCGCGGATGGCGGACGCTACGACGTGATCGTCGCCGACCTGTTTCATCCGGCGCTGGACGGCAGCGGGGCGCTGTATACGACGGAGCATTTCGATGCGGTCAAGCAGCGGCTGGCCGCCGATGGCGTGTTCTGCCAATGGCTGCCGCTCTACCAGCTCGATGCGCCCTCGCTGCGGGCCATCATCAGGAGCTTCCTCGCCATCTTCCCGGACGGCTCAGCCTGGCTGAACCATTACAGCGTCCGCACGCCGATGCTCGCGCTGATCGGATCACGCGTCCCGCAAACGCTCGATCCCGGCCGGCTTGACGCGAAGTTCTCAGACCCGCAGCTCCGCCCTSTCCTTCAGCCGCTCGGTTTCGACCGGCCCATCGACCTGCTCGGGCAATATATCGCCGACGCCGGCGCCCTGGCGCGCTTTGCAGGTCCGGGTCCGCGCAACACCGACGATTTTCCGTTCGTCACCTTCGACGCCCGGAGCAACGTCCGCGCGCTCTCGGCGCCGCCCTGGCAGTTGCTGTTGACGGTCATCGGCCAGACGACGACCGATCCGGCCGGACTGATGCCGCAGGCG